>ERZ1047472.9-NODE-9-length-233937-cov-22.983158_pt1 | contig 233937 bp, 229 predicted proteins | sample MGYA00383095_ERZ1047472 | MGnify/ENA primary metagenome ERZ1047472 (study PRJEB29581, sample SAMEA5548365) | metagenome | biome: marine; feature: coastal; material: water | depth 1 m | study: Short-term variability in the microbial, nano- and picoplankton dynamics... | reverse complement strand
GCTAATCGATTTAATCGAATCCACTTGTTTACCAGATGCTTCCCAAGCGGCAAATCCACCTTTTAAATAACCTAAAGTATTGTCAAATCCCACTCTAGATAAACGTGTTACTACTTCCTCTTCTCTACCCTCAGGTGCTACCAACAAAATTGGCTGTTTTACATCTGCAATTAAAGCACCTACCCAAGGAGCAAAACCTCCGTCTATTCCAATAAAAATAGATTTAGGAATAAAGCCTTTCACAAATTCTTTTTCATTTCTAACATCCAAAACAATAGCTCCTGTTTCTTCAGCAGCTGCTTCAAAAGCTTCTACTGATAATGCTTGTGTCCCTCGTTCAAGAATTACATCAATATCTTCATAACCTTCCTTATTCATTTTTACATTCATAGGGAAGTAATTTGGAGGTGGCATTAAACCATCAGTAACCTCAGCAATAAACTCATCACGAGTCATGTCTGCTCTTAAAGCATAATTCATTTGCTTTTGGTTTCCTAATGAATCTACCGTTTCCTTCATCATGTTTTTTCCACAAGCAGAGCCTGCACCATGGGCCGGATAAACCGTAACATCATCTGCTAAAGGCATAATTTTATTTCTCAAGCTATCAAACAAAGTGCCCGCTAATTGCTCTTGTGTCATATCTGCTGCTTTTTGAGCTAAATCGGGTCTACCTACATCCCCTAAGAATAAAGTATCGCCTGAGAACAAGGCATGGTCTTTTCCATTTTCATCTTGCAATAAGTAGCAAGTGCTTTCCATCGTATGCCCGGGCGTGTGCAGTACTTTAATTTTAATCTTTCCTAAACTTAAAACCTCCTCATCGATTGCAACTTTAACATCAAAACTTGGGTTTGCATTTGGTCCGAAAACAATTTGGGCACCTGTTGCTTTCGCCAAGGTAACATGTCCACTCACAAAATCGGCATGAAAGTGAGTTTCTAATATGTATTTAATTTTAGCTCCATCTTTTTCTGCTCTATCTAAGTATGGTTTAACTTCTCTTAATGGATCAATAATCGCTACTTCCCCATCACTTTCGATGTAATATGCTCCTTGAGCTAAACATCCTGTATATATCTGTTCTATCTTCATAATACGCTTATTTACGATACAAAATTAATTCAAAATCTATTTTGATTTGGTAACGAATGTTACAATTCAAGCTTACATCAATTCTTTGTAAAAAATATAAACTGCCATTAATAATACAAACCATCCAAATCCTTTTTTGAGCTTTTTACCATCAATGAATTTATTCAGCCAAACACCAATAAAAATCCCAATAACAGAGAATGCAGTAAAACTTAATAAAAAGGTCCATTCTATTTCTAAATTCTCTACATCACCAATAAAACCAATCAAGGATTTAATCCCAATAATTAATAAAGATGTAGCAACTGCTTTCTTCATCGGCAACTTAGCCAACAAAACCAAAGCAGGAATAATTAAGAAACCACCTCCGGCTCCAACAATTCCTGTGACCAATCCAACAACAAGTCCCTCTAATATAATTAACGGATAATTATATTTTACTTCTGTTTCTTCACCCGAGTCCTTTCGCTTGTTACGAATCATAGAAATAGAAGCCAATAACATAATTATGGCAAAAAAGACCATGATTGCGATATTCTTCGTCAATTCGAAATCCCCTATCATTAGTAAAGAATCAGGTATTGCAGGAACAAGGAACTTACGTGCTGAATAAACCGCAATAAAAGCCGGAATTGCAAATACAATGGCTGTTCTAAAATCTACTAAGCCTTTAGAAATATTACGAAGAGCTCCTATTAACGCTGATACACCAACAACAAATAAAGAGTAAGCTGTTGCTAAAACAGGGTTAATTGCTAAAAGATATACCAAAATGGGAACGGTAAGAATGGATCCACCACCACCTATTAAGCCAAGAACAAGGCCTATGAATAAGGCTCCTATAAATCCTAAAATCTGGGTTAATTCCATCGTTTTTTCCGCAAAAGTATAATTGGCTTTCCCCAGCTAAGGTAACGAAGGTTACATTATAATTTCACTACCTCAATACTACTTCTATGCAGCACAATAGCGCCTGCATTTTCAAGCTTTTTTAAAAGTCTTGATACAACTACACGCGAGGTATGTAAATCAAAAGCTATTTCTTGATGTGTCATCTGTATAGTACTGGATTCATGCACATTTACAATGCTTTTTAAATATTTTTTTAATCGTTCATCCATGTTCGAGAAAGCAATGTTATCTATAGCATCTAACATCTCCGAAAAGCGCACATGGTAACTTTCAAAAACAAACTTTCTCCAAGAAGAGTATTTTGCTGTCCATTCATCCGTGAATTGAATTGGAATCATTATTATATCTGAATCTACCTCAGCAACAGCCCTAATTTCGCTTTTTGTGCCACCTAAACAACAATTAAGTGTCATGGCACATGTGTCACCTCTTTCGATAAAATACAACAGCAAATCATTGCCATCTTTATCTTCTTGTAAAACCTTAATCGCGCCACTTAAAATTATTGGCATGTGTGTAACCGTCTGGCCAATTTCCATTAAAGAAAAACCTTCTTTAACGGTTTTCCTTAAGCCAACTTTTGCAATTTCCTGAATTAATTCAGGTTCAAAAGAACTAAGGTATTTTTCTTTAAGCTCTTGAATCATTGTGAATTTCTATCGGATATCTAAGGTTAATTTAAACCTTAAAATTCTACCATTACCGGCATCGGCAACATAAAGAACTCTGTCTTTATAAGCTGCAGCCATTGGCTCATTAAAATTAGTAGGACCTGTACCTTCTCCTCCAAAAGAGGTATTAATGTATTTGGTTTCACCAGAAGCAGGTGGAGGTTGTACTCCTTCTAATCCGTTTGCAGTGAACTGATACAAAGAATCTTTTGCTTTATCTACCACAAAAATAAAATTGCTCCCATCACCTGCATATTCAACGCCAGAAGGTTCTATGAATTTATTAGGGTCTGTAATAAAACTTGATGCTTGAGTAGTATCTGTGCTAAAATCAGTTTTTGGAGAATAGCTAGAACCATCAACAGATTGCTGATTCTCGATATACTGAACGTTTAATACTCCATTTGGATCTATTGAAGAGAATATGAAATCCCCTCTTTGGTCTACACTAATCTGCGGTGGCTTAGCTAAAGTTGAAATGGCAAAAGGAAACTTAAAATAGTCTGTAAAAATTCCACCTTGTGCATTGCTTACAACTATTGGGGTAATAAACTGATCGTTTTCACCAAATAGTAAAACAGAATTATCTGGTCCGCCCGATTGGGTTGGACTATTATTTGGCCCCGAACGGGTAACCAAATAAGTATTGTCAAACAACACAGAAATACGATTAAAGGTAACCTGCTCGTCTCTGGATATTGCCGTAGTTTTATAATAATAGGGATGGATAATCGTATTGGTTATTTCAGCATACTGTAACCCATAACCTGAGTTTGTATTCAAATTCATTCTATAAATACAAGAACGTTCAGAAATCAGTCCATTTACTGTATCCGGAATAGATCCAATAACCAATAGGTTTAGTCTTCTATCTTGTGTAATTCCTCTTGCACCCGGAATAAACTTTCTCGATAATTCTAATCCCGATTCATCTAATGCAATTACCTCTTGACTTCCTGCATCAACGACATAAATTAATTCATCAAAACCGGCAATTATATCCGTTGGGTAGGCAAATTGATTTAAGATTGGCTGAACCGGAACGTATGCTACTTCCCTGTAAGTCTGCTCTGGAACTTCTATAAATCCTAAATCAGTTTTTTCTCCAAAGTAATCGTCACATGAAGTAAATGCAATAGCAATTAATGCTAAGGTTAAAAATCTTGTATATGAATTTAATTTAATCACGATTCATATCATTTAAAGTGAATGATAAACCAACAGTGTGCAGCAAACCAAGAAATTCGGTAGGATTTGCAGCATAATTTATCTGTAAAGGGTGCCCTCCTATTCTATGTCTTAATCCAAAACCAAAACTTGGAAATTTTTGCCCCGAAACATTTATTTTATAACCTGTTCTTAAATACAACAGCTTAAGGTATTCATATTCAACACCAAGTCTGTAATTCTCAGCATTATCATTCGGATGATTCAATTGAGCAGAAACCAAAAGTGATTGATTATCCTTTTTCCATGGCACCATAGATGTACCTAGGCTAAATACAGTTGGCACTGAATAATCTGAAGGTTCAATTGGATCTGGTCTATTAAATGTTGTTTGCAATTCATCTCCATTAATTGAAGAGTTACCTCCAAAATTTTGAATCATAACTGCAAATTTTAAATCTTTGTAATCTGTATAATATAAGAAGCTTACGTCAGCAGCAACTGTAGAGTTTGTGTAACTATCAATTTGCTCATTGATATACTTTAAGCTTATTCCCGCAGAAAACATTTCAGAAAGTTTCTGAGCATAGTTTACTCCTAATGCTAAATTGGTAACGTAGAACTTCTCTCCTGTTCCTTCTGGTTGGAATTCGGTTCTAACATCCATTGCTCCTGAATTTAGCATATTCAATGTCATTCCAAACACACCTAACTTGTCTTTTCTTGGTCTTAAGACTGAAATAAAAGACTGCTGAATTCCTGCTCCTACTGTGTAATTACTTAAAGAAACATTAAAGTTTTCAATATCCGTTGTTGCCGCAGGATTCGTAAAACTTGAAAAACCATCGCCACTTAAAGCAACACTTGCTCCGCTCATTGCAGCAGACCTAGGGTTAATATCATTCTTTAAGAATGACAATGTAGATAATCCTGCTCTTTGTCCACCAAAGTTTGGAATAAGCTGTGCCTTGGCAACAGTAAAACTGAAAATAAGTAAAACGATTAATGCTATTTTATAGGTATTCTTCATTAAAACTTAAAGGTTACTCCGTATAAAATTTGTCTTGGTGCTAAGAATCTAGCTGGGTTTGTTGGTGGCACGCCACCTTCTTGAGGACCCAAATATCTATTGTCTCTCCATTCGTTTGGCACATCATCCCCATCTCGGTAGGCTTCGCCAGTAATTGGGTTAATAATAACCGAATTATCAATATTCAATAAGTTTCTTACTTCAACACTCACCGTAACACCTGATTTTTTATTCTTGAATAAAAAGTTTTTACTCAATTTTAAATCTGATTGGTACCATGGTTTAGAAACCTCCTCTAAATAACGATCATCTAGTCTAACAAAAGTTGGTCTTCCGTTAGGTAATTCTCCATCTCTTTCATAAGGAGTATATCTAAATCCTGAAACATAGTTAAACGATAAGAAAACTCTAAAGCCTGCTAATGAACGCCCTCTAATCTTAAAAGTTGAATCAGTTGTCATTACAAATCCTAAAGTAACATCCCAAGGTCTGTCAAATGCTAAGTATTGTTCCGATGATAACTCAACAGCTCCATTCTGTTCAATTTGCAAACCAGATTCTCTTGCCGAGTTTGACTTTCCTCTTGCAACTTGATATGTGGCGTTTACGAATGTTCTATAATGTTTTTTGAAACGGTAAGAAAGTCCGCCTTCAATACCAATGATTCGAGCATAATCTTGGTTGATATACATTCTTTTGGTTACAGGTCTTCCTGTTTGGTCGTTTACAATTACACTGCGTTGCACAATGTAATCAAATCGGTTATTATTAAATGCAGCAATGGTTAATCCTATGTCTTTTGTAATTTGCGTTTTATACCCTACTTCGTAAGAAATATTAACCTCTGGATTTATATCTGGGTTACCTAAATTAGATAAGAAAGAACGATCCTGATAAACTGGATCTAAACCTGCATAAACAAATCTTGGGTGAGGCAAACGCATCGCATGGCTATAGTTAAAGTACAATACATTATTCTCTGTTACTGGGAAAGAAACGTTAATTCTTGGTAAGAGCCTTGTTTTAATTCTATACCCTAAAAATCCGCTTGTATTTTCTTCGTAATCTTCTCTTACCTGATTAATTACAGGAGAAAGCGGATTATCAACTGCATTATCTGCAAACTTGCCTGGGGCCCAATAATTCATCCTTAGCCCTAATGTGGCGATAATACCACGATAACGCAATTCATCACTTACATAAATACCCCCATTAAATGGTTTTACTTCCCAAATGTCATTTGAGGAGCCAACACTAGTTGAGGGAGAAGTAACAGAATCATTGATTTGAATGGGTGCTCCAACCCAAGGACTTGTTACATCTACCCATTGCAAATGCTGCATTTTATGGTCAAATCCAAAAGTTAATTTACTTTTTTGCTTTTTACCAAAACGAGTCATTCTTGCACTAATGGTGTACTCTTGAGCAAAGTGATCGTGCCATGTTGGGGTAATACCTCCATTGTTTACTAAACCAGGTCCTGGTAATACAAAAACAACTGGATCTCCAGGATTAAATATTCCAACAGGGTCTGTAACGATAGATGACTCATCGTATAGTTGATCTACAGTTTCTTCTCTGAATGGTCTTCCGTTGGCATCTGCTCTTAAGTTAGTAAACAATCTACCTAAGGAAACACTAAACCAAGTCCTTTCATTTATAATCTTCTTATAGTTAAGTGCAGTAAGATTTGAATGATGCGTGTAGGTGGTTGCATTATCTAAATTCAAACTTCTCTCATATTGGAAACCAGGTTGTAATAATGCATCAAATCCAACAATTTGTAATGTTCTTGTATTTTGATTAATACTTAAACTGTGCTGATTGGTTAAGGTAAGTTTTGAGCCTTTTTTTAACTTATAAGAAAATTTGATAGTGCTTGTAAAGTTATTGTCTTGCCTTGGCGCCCAAGTTTTTTCATTTCCTGAGTTAGAAAACAAAGAAGACCTTAGTTGGTCCGCTTCAGAACCAAAATAAGTATCTGTCAACCTTGTGGTTAGGTTCATAAATACACCTAACTTTTTATCTGTTTTAGGAACTGGCCCTCCTGCAGAAACTTCAGCTATATCAGTTCTCCATCCTGTTTCTATGTTTTGCATTCCCAAATGGTCTGTTTGCCAACTACCAGAATACTCCCATTCATCTCCACCTTCTTTAATCGTAGTGGAAATTACACCTGATGAACCGTCACCAAATTCTGCTCCTGCCCCACCAGTAATAATATCTAATTTACCGATTGAACTAGAAGCTACATTTAATCCAAAACCTGTTCCTGCTAATGGATCCTGTGCACTAATTCCATCTACCATGTATTGAGTTTCATAAACCCTTGCACCACGAATTTGCAACCCGTCAGGAGTTTTATTAATTCCAGCCTGCATAGCAGCAATCTCCTGAACATCTCTTACGTTCATGTCAGCAATTTCTTTACTAGATAAGCTTACTTCAGATTTTGCTGATTCCAAATCAACTAAATTCTTCTGCCCAACAACCTCAACAGCACCAATTTCTTGTGAGGCCAGTTTCATTGCCGCATCTAAGGTTAAAGTTTGCCCAGCCTTAATTGTAATTCCATTAAAGATTTTATCTGCATAACCAATAAATGTGAACTTAATAGAGTAATCACCTGGCTTAATATCTTCCATTTCGTAATTACCAACAAAATCGGCGCTAACAGCCTTATAGGTTCCTACAATTACAACTGTAGCTCCAATTAGTGTTTCTCCTGATTCAGCATCTGTAACGGTTCCTTTAAGGGTTCCCGTTTCTTCCTGAGCAAAAAGGCTAAAAGAGAAGCAGAATGTAACTAATAATAAATATGCTATCCTTCTCATTAATTAAATTCTACGTTAAAAATTTGATCGAATAGTGTTTCTAAATCAGCCGGATTCTTGTACAGTTTCCAAACTTGCATTCCGAAATAAACCTGATTCAACTTACCATTTACCCTTCTTCCTGAAGCTATAATTTTTGTATCTGGCCAAGGAATTGTTGGTCTTCTATCTACAACATTTGCAGTATATAATACCTCTGTATCTAATGGATCTATATTATAGACACCAACACCAACTGTAGTGTTTTGTGCCGCTAAGTTGGGAAGGTTGTTAGCTCTAGTAGTATCTGCCGGAGTTATAGTTGTGTCAGTTCCTGATATAATTGTATCAGCAGGAGTAATTATAAACGGAACCACAATAGAGTCATTTGCATACAATCTTGCACTACCATAGTTTTTGTTTGAAACGGATGATATTGGAAGCACTCCAACAAAGCCGTCAATATTTTGGTTGTGGTCGAAATTGGTGGTAATAAAATATTTACCACCTGAATTGGCGAATTGCTGCAGAGACGCAGCAGCAAACTCTAACAATAAAGCACTTAAATTAGTGTAAGAATTTTGAAAACTGGTTTCGTTCGAATAGAAAAATAGTTTATTGTAAAATGAAAGCTGTAATCTGAAAGTAATATTCCAAAGCTTTGGTCTGTATAAACCAGAGTTCACAATTAAGTCCAACTCATCATAAGTAATTCCAATAGTATTTAAAGTATTATTATATATCGTTTTTGCGTTTCCTCCTAAGCCGGAAACGACTAGTATTTCATTTTGTTTTCCCTTAAGGTAAAAGCTTGCAGCAGTATCAATCTTACTTTCAGTTCCTGCTTGGTCTACTGCTTTTATATAAAGGGTATTCATGCCATTTACAACCAATCCTTCTACTTGTTGCGAGTTAGGGTTTTGGTCATTATCATAATAGATAAAGGCATTAGTAGTATCCGAGGCATTTGAGTTGCTCGGTACTAAAGAAATAGTTCTTTTTGTTTTGTTTAATTCAAACCATGATTTGCCGTTTATGCTTAAATAAACATTAGTAATGGTTTCTAATCCATCTAAATCACTTGCACTCCATGCAGTTGTACCGACAAGAAAAGCGGTATCAGGAATTGTTAAATCTGCATCAAATTCTACCTTTGGTGGAGTGTTTTTTACAGGTATTCGAATAAAGTCAGGACTTGGATCTGCAAGATCTAAATTATCTATTGCTCTTACGTAGACTTCTATGTCTGCAGTGTCAGAGCCCGAGTTAATAGTAAATCTAAAGGTTGAATCTTGGCTTGTTGTATAGGTCCAGTTAATATTATCTAATGAGATTTCATATCCTTTTACAAATCCATCAGGATCTGAACCATACCAAGTAAGTTTTACCAAGCTATTTAAACGGTTATCCCCATCCAAATTAATTGCCTCAATAGCAAAAGCCGTTTCAGGCGCTTGATTAGGTTTTACTTCTCCTTCATCCTTTTTGCAAGAATTGAACCCTGCCGCAAGGAAAACTAAAAGTATAAAATATTTAATCTGCTTTTTCATAAAAAAGAAAGCTCGAGGGCAACTGCCCTCGAGCTAATTTATTTTATCTCAAAATTAATTTTGAAGAATTAATTAATCGATTGTTTTCAGAAACTTTAATGATGTAAAATCCTTTTTCTAAACCACTTAAGTTAATTGAAGATAAGTGTAAAGAAGACACTTGGTCAACTACAACTCTTCCTGCCATATCAATAACTTCAATATTTAATAAATTGAAGTCATAATCAGCATCAATTTGAACATTCACTCTATCCTCTGCAGGATTCGGGTAAATTGCAGTTTCTACATTTGAAATAGAAATCGTTTGAATAGATACTAATGGCTCACTAAATCCAATGAAATCAGCGTTATTTCTAGGAGTTAATTTAAAGTTGCTAAAAGAATAGTATAACATTCCTTCTAAAGCATCCATATCCTGAGTTATAGAAGCTTGTACAGCTGGAACATTTAATCCTGCTGCATACTGAGCAGAATCTGATGTTAATGAAACATCTAAGGAAGATTGTGCTTGTGTTCCACTTTGTCTTCCTGTAAGAACTCTAGCGTCAGTTGTTGCAGCAGCTCCTGAACCTACAGTAAACTCTCCAAAACCTAAGTTTGCATTAATGATATTTACTTTTCCTCCTGACATAGGATTTTCATATCTTAATAACATAGACTCATACTTTTCTAAGTTATCTCTGTTAGCAGAGGTAAAGTAAGTTGTATCAGAAGGATCTAAAACAACTGGATTTACTGAACCTGTATTTCCTGTAGCAGTGACTGTTAAAGCTTGGATATTTGTAAATCCAAATTGCTCTTGTACAATTCCATTTACAGTAATTTCATCTCCTCTGTTAAGGCCGAATACAGCAGTACCCCCGCCGTTTACAAAAATACCTGCGTATTCAGTTGCAGTAGCATCTTGCATGTATAAGTAACCTAAATCACCAGGCTGGTAAGAAGAAGTAACAAAACCAGTTACAGTAACTGTATCATTTTCGTATGCTGAATTAGAACTTCCACCAGGAAGAGTGTATTGTAAATCAACTACGGTCATTCCATTAGCTCTAACTGTGTAAAAATGGAAGTTATTTCCACCAGGACTAACAGATACATTTGAACTATCATCAATTGCTTCAATATAATACCTAACAACTGAGTCTAATGGGAAAGCAGGAATAGTAGCTGAATAAACAGAACCACTAGCTGTCATAGCAACAGAGCTAAATGTATTTGGCATAGCAGCCATATCTGAAGAGTAAAATAAAGTAGCTCCAGTAACAACTCCATCGTTATCAACGATTTCTGCTGTAACATTTACAGATTGCGTTCCATTTGGAACTCTAGGTGTTCTTGTAACCATTGTAATTTGTGGTGGAGAAGCTGCTTTATCTAAATCTAAAGTATCAAATGGGTTCATTTCGTAACCCCCTGCAAATCCACCGCCGCCAGCACAACCGTTCTGATCTTGGAAAATTAATCCTCTAATATAATTGTATACAGTTCCTACTGAAGGAGCAACTGCAGTTCCAACAGATAATGGAGAGTTAGGGTTTACGGTAGAAACACCTGCTAACCTCATCGGTAAAAATCTATCAGCTACTAAAATTTGGTTGCCATTAGCATCTGCAACTGTAAATTCAGTTCTGCTGCCACCACTAAAAGTAGAAACAGAAGTTACTGTTACATTTTGAATTTCAACGTAAGATCCATCCCACTGCTCACCAGTTGGTAAAATATTTGCTCTGTTAGCATCTTGTAAATCTGCTACAGGAACTGTTGCGTAAGTAGGATTTGATGAAATTCCAACAAATGAAACTGAATTAGCATCTAGTGGTTGTAATTGAATTGCTCCATTATACCCCCCAACAATACCTGTAATATCAATAATATCTCCTGCTAAAGTATTTTCAATAACTGAATTTGGAGTATTTGGAGTTCCTGCAGAATTAACACCCATAATAATAAGTCCTTTAAATGGACCTGCTGCGCCATTGTTAGCAGTATCTACTATAGAAATAAAAGGTCTACTACCTCCTGTAATTGAACCCGACCCAACCTCACTTAGGTTTCCATCAATTACCACTATACCTCTTACCGTAACTGTATCACCAGTATATGCAGAAGTATCTACACAAGCAGCTAAATCAGTTGCCGAGGAGGCATTGATTTGTGATATGCTTACTCTTGGATACTGTGCCATTAAGACCGTTCCAATTAGTAATCCAAAAATAGAAAGTAATGTTTTTTTCATGTTTTTAATTTTTATTAGTTTGAGAGAGTTTATTTAATTATTGTGAATTTTCCTTGTTTTTTTCTTCCTGTGTCTAAGTCTTCTACAACGAAGATGTATATTCCTTTACTTATAATTTGAGTGAAACTTGATAATAGATCCCAAGCATGTTCACCACCAGAAAATCTATTTTTTTCAGCATCTTCAGAACCAAATGTTTCAAACCATTTAATATCGCTGCCATTGTAATTCTCATTATGCTCAATCTCATCAATTAAGTCCCCCGCAGGAGTAAATATTCTAATAACACATCTTTTAGGCAGGTTTGCAAAAATCATTTTACGGCTTTGCTCTTGAAAGTTGCTTTTCCCCTCAAAAGATGACCCAAAATAATAAGGATTTGGATATGCATAAACATCTTGATTGATATAACCAGGAGTTTCCGTTTTACCTGGATAAACTCTAAAGTTATTTGCCAATAAAGATGACTCTAAAGACTCTAGATTTTGATCTTCATTACCTGTATCAAAAGCAGAAACAGCCACTGCATATTGCCAGCCGTTAAGCAAATTTTCTATGCTGTATTTATATTTATAGATGTTAGTATCTCCATCAAATTTAATTGGTGTTGCCAATCTGATTGGTTCTAGGCCAATTTCATTTGCAATTGAGTTTCCTACTGAATCAAATTCAGCTATCGGGATTAAATCTCTTAATAAGTTGGAAACTCCTGTTACATCAAATCCTAATTTGGTTAAGTAAATTCTATACCCCTCAAAGTCTTGTGTTTGAGAAATTGGATCGATAGAAGCTTCAGCCTCATCTGACCAATAAATATCTACTCTATTGTCATCTACCTCAACTCTGGTGCTTGGAATATCAGGTGGTGACGGCAGTATGAACCGCGTTGTTTTGCCATTCCCATCTTTATCCTCTTCAGGATCTAATATCCCATTAAAGTTAACATCTTCACCATTAAACGCAGTTTGTGCCCTCTGTGCGTTGGCAATAAATTGAGCTTGTTGGGCAATTGTATTGTCGGTATTTGGGTTGCCGTCGTCTAACTTTTCGCCTAAAATAAAAGCATAAGAAACCTTTATAGTATCACCTGCTCTAAAATCTCTGAACGGACCAACTGAAACCAAATCAGATCGGTTACCCGCTATATTCAGTTGCTCTTGAAAAGTTCCTCCTCCGCAATTATTATCAACTGTCCAACAAGGATCTTCGTCAATACCTCTAGATAATCTTTGATAACGCTGAGCATCACCCTGAGGGGCTTGGAATGTTCCTGTACCAGGTACATTAAATTGCCAAGCGTTGTAATGTGATTTAAAGGTTGAATCTAGTTTTGGGTGATGGAAACCAAACTTATCGCTGGCGCCAAGAAACTTCTGACCTATGTAAGAGTTTGTGAATCCAATATCTCCACTATGATCGTAGCAATATGTTATTGCAAGAGAATCGATATATCCATTTCCTCCTTTATTATAAAAAGCTGCACCACCTGAACCGGGAGGAGTTATGTTTATGTTCCTTACAACCGTATTAGCCCATAGCCCTAAGTAAAAACTATCTAATAAGTTAACATCACCTTGATTTCCCAGATTAATAATTTCCATATCTACGAATATGATAAAATCACTAAATGCAAAGTTGAAATTATAGGTCTTTTGATTTACCTGTATATAAAGTGGTTGGGTATGACTTGCAATAGGATTGTTTGTACCCGGAATTATCAAGTTCTTATCAGTATAAGAAGCTACATAATCTTGATGAGAAACAGCAAAGGGGGAATAAAAGGGACTGTCTTTAAAAGTAGATTGTTCTAGAAGTTGAGAACCTATTGGACCTGTAAATTCAAAACCTGCTGAACCAGTTCGGTAACCTTGAGGAGCATCTAAAGCTGCTGTAGAAACTAAAAATGATCCATTTCTAATTCCACCAAACCAAAAACCTGATTCAAATAAATGTTCGGTACCAGAACCTGCAGGATACTCACCTGATTCATTTGAAGTCCCATCTCGGTAGCCTCTAAACGCATTTCCAAATGTTCCAACGTTGGTAACCGCCATTCTCACGTTCGAACTAGTTGTAACTTTTTCTTCAAAAGAAGTTGTTTGAGCAGAAGCAACAACTATCAGGGAAAGACAGAAGATTAAAAATCTAGTTTTCATTCAGCGTTTTTAATAGTAAGCCCGCCGGTTATCAATTCAATTTACATTGAATAGGTGCCTTGACTTTTACATCTTTTATGCAACACAAAATTTCGCAAACCAAGTTGTTTGCTCAAGTATTACATGTTAAATCTTTATTAACTTTTTGACTGACTTTAATCCTTCAGTTGAACTTAACCTTAAAAAGTAAGTCCCTCTGCTGAATTCAGCCATATTTATTTCAATTCTATTCTTATTTAAAACTAAAGCTGCTTTTAAAACTTTTCCGCTCATATCAACTAATTCAATTGACTTTATTGCGACTGAATTATCATTTATGCTAAGCACTAATTTATCTGTTACCGGATTGTTATACTCCACATCAAAATTGAACTGCTGCTCTGAAATCTTATTTGCAGCCGGTAGTGTAACTTTTAAATCCATCATTACTGGCAAATGATCGCTTAAATCAAACAATGCATTTGCTACAAAAAATGGTACTGAATTGTTTGTTGGACTTTTTATGGACCCATTAAAACGATTCCCATCTTGCCCTAATGCTTCATAGGTATTTGCAATGTATTCAACCTTGTCTGTATTATTGATTACCTCGTCAGAAGCAAGAATAAAATCGAAACGATCGTCCATTCCTCCACCTGCTGCACAACCGCCACTTGTTCTTGTCGACTGTGTGTGAACATCAGCATAAATTGAATTATTAGTCCAAGTACCCACTCTGTTAACGGGATCGAAGAAATTTAAAGAAGGGTCTGGAGTGTAAAAAACTAAATCTAAAAATGCAGGCTCAGATGCGCGGTATACATTTAAATCACCCATAAAAAAGTAATTTCCTGTAGCATTAATGGTATCCAAGTAGGCCATTACAGCTTCTGTAGCTTCTGCCCTCTCGTTTCTATCGGCAGTTGTGTTACCTGCTTTTAAGTGAGCTCCAATAAAGTGCAAGTAAGTTGTATCTCCATGCTGAGCAAGATTTGGATCATTGTAGTACAAGGTATATATATCGATTAATCTTACTAAATCAATATTATTTAAACCCTTTTGTATGGTTGTTTGACTTTCTAAAATCAACTTATTACTGTTGTAATACAACATATTCGTTAAGCTAGACCCACTAGTAATTGTGTAGTTAGCCATATTATAATAATTCCTTCCGTTTTGGTTGAAAGAACTATTTAATAAGGTAAAAGCATTAATTCCATTAGGAGAACCACCTAGTTCGCAAGCGACAACAACATCAGGAAGCGTGTGATCAATAATTATCTCTAAAGCATTTTCTTTAGTCGTTGGATTATTGTTGGTGTTATTACATTGATTGGTTGAATTTCTATAATTCAATAGGTTATATGTCATAACCTTGAGGGTATCAAAACTTTGAGCCTTTAGGTTATAACTCAAGTTCATTAGAAAGATTAACAACAATATTGGTAGACTGTTTTTCATACTTGTTTTAACAGTATGCAAAAATACCTAAACCTAAAGGGACTATTTGTTAATTTAAAATGAAGCTATTGTTTTTTATTAACTATTGTTGAAAAGCACGTTAAACAAAATAGAATTACTTTAAGTCAATTGATAGGATTAATTTCGCATTCTCATGGTGGAAATCTTCGACATACAAATACCCATTGAGGATGAACAAACCTTAAAAACTGACTTTGAGTTTGCGAGTCATCACTTAAACATACAGCAAGAACGGATTAAGTCATGCAAACTAATCAAACGTTCATTAGATGCTAGAAAAAGGGCCATTAAAGTCAATCTTCGTTTTCAAGTATTTATAGATAATCTTCCTCCAAAAAGTGAAGCCCCATTTACTTTAAAAAATGTAAAAGAGAAACAGGAAGTTTATATTATCGGCAGCGGTCCTGCAGGTTTGTTTGCTGCATTAGAATTAATTCATCAAGGATTAAAACCCATTATTTATGAACGTGGTAAAAATGTAAAAGCCCGAAGAAGGGATTTAGCTAAACTCAACAAGGAGCATGTGGTAAATCCTGAATCTAACTATTGTTTTGGAGAAGGTGGTGCAGGAACCTATTCGGATGGAAAGCTTTACACTCGTTCTAAAAAAAGAGGTGATGTAGATCGTATATTAAAAGGTTTAATTCAGTTTGGAGCTGAAGAAAATATTAGCATAGAAGCTCATCCACATATTGGAACTAACAAACTACCCAAGATAATTGAGGCTATTCGAGAAGCAATAATTGAAGCAGGTGGAGAAGTTCATTTTGAGTCAAAACTGACAGATGTAAAATATGCAGATGGTAAAATCAAAAGCATTTTAATCAATGATTCAAAAGAAGTTGCTGTCAATTATTTGATTTTAGCAACGGGCCATTCTGCTCGTGATATTTTTGAATTATTAAATTCTAAAAAGATCGAAATAAAAGCCAAACCTTTTGCATTAGGAGTTAGAGTTGAGCACCCTCAAGAATTAATTGATAAAATTCAATACAAAAGAAACGATAGAGGGGAATTGCTGCCACCTGCCGCTTATAAATTAGTAAAGCAAATTGATGATAAAGGAGTTTACTCCTTTTGCATGTGCCCGGGTGGAATTATTGCTCCTTGCGCTACTGATAAAGGAGAAATTGTAACCAATGGTTGGTCTCCTTCTCGCCGAAACAATCCTTTTGCAAATTCAGGAATTGTGGTTCCGGTCGAAGAAGATGATTGGTCGGCTTATAAAAAAGATGGTGCATTAGCTGCTTTAAGATTTCAGCAGAATATCGAAAAGATGGCATTTGAGGCTATAAATACGAATACAGATAGCCAATTAGCACCTGCTCAAGCTTTATTAGATTTTGTAGAAGGTAGAGCAAGTAAATTACTTCCTAAATGTTCTTATTTCCCAGGTCTGGTTGCCGCTCGCTTAGACCAAATTTTGCCCGGATTTATTGCAAAACGCTTACAAAAAGCATTTAGAGCTTTTGGTAAAAGTATGCCAGGTTATCTAAGCAATGACGCTATTATTGTAGGTGTAGAAAGTAGAACCTCCTCCCCTGTTTCTATTCCAAGAGATAGAGAAACAATGCAACACACTCAATTAATAAATTTTTATCCTTGCGGTGAAGGAGCAGGCTATGCAGGCGGTATTGTTTCAGCTGCAATTGATGGAGTTAAGGTTGCTGGAAAAATAAAAGAGATAATTACGAATTAAGAATGATTCAATTAAGAATTGTTGTCTGCTTCGACTATCGCTCAGTATGACAACAATTCAGTTTTTCGTAATTCCCAGATTCATAATTCGCAATTAAACCCTCCTCCTAAACTCTGCCAAAATAACTGCCGTAGCAATCGAAACATTCATCGATTCAACTTTACCTTGCTGTGGTACTTTTATTTTATTTCCTGCAAAAGAATATATCTCGTCACTAATGCCATGAGATTCGCTACCCATTATAATATATGAAGGCGAAGAAATTTTAATTTCATATATATTCTCCCCTTGCAAAGAACTTGCAAAAACTTGGTTTGGGTCTAATTCCTTAAGGTATTCTTCTAAATTAGTGTAAAAAACTTGAACTCTAAAAATAGAACCCATACTTGCTTGCACTACTTTTTCATTAAAACAATCTACCGTTTCTTCGGAGCAAACAATTTTATTTACTCCAAAAGTTTCGGCCGTTCTAATAATGGTTCCTAAATTTCCTGGGTCCTTAATATTATCTAAAATCAAGGTTACATCATTTTCATATGTGGCAATTTCAGGAAAAGATACAATTGCTAATACTCCGGGTGAGGTTTTTAAAACAGACATCTTTTGCATCTCCTTCTCCACTATCTCAATATATTCTATTTCAAGGTCATTTTTGCTCAACCAAGCATTGGTAGCAAACAAATACTTAATATCAGCCTTTTCCTGAATAGCCTCTTTAATCAATTTTGTTCCTTCAATCACAAATAGCTTTTCAGCATTTCTATTCTTTTTTAATCGTAATGATCGAACTAATTTTTCTTGCTTCTTACTTAACATATTCGGATTAGCTAACTTCGCCTCTCCATGCAAAAAAGAAGCAAACACATTTATCTATTATTTATCAAAAGTAAGTTTTTGCTCTTGATTGTATTTGCCTCTATTATTCAATCTTGTAGCACTACAAAACACCTTAAAGAAGACGAAAAGTTACTATCTAAGGTAAAAATTAAATATGAAGACAAGGCAGTCTATCAAGAGGATTTACTTTCAATTTCTAAACAGAAGCCAAACCGAAAATTATTAGGGGTATTTAAATTGTACTTAGGGGTTTACAATCTTTATTATAATAAAGAAAACAGTAAAATTAAAAATAACATTGGTGAAGCACCGATTATTTTCGACTCTACCTTAGTTGAGAATTCTGCAGAGTTAATGCATAAATACCTTAAAAATAGAGGTTATTATAAAAATGAAGTCAATACAGAGGTTGTTCCTAAACGAAAAAAAGTTAAACTAAAATATATCGTAAAAGCAGGAAACCAATACCAAATAAACCTGGTTAATACCCAAATCAAAGATCCTAAAATTGAAGCTATTTATGAAAATAGCAAGAACAAGAGTTACATTAAAGAAGGCGAGCCTTTCGATATTGAGCTAATGAACAAGGAGAGAAAACGGGTAGAAAAAACTCTGAAAAATAAAGGGTACTTCAAGTTCTCAAAAGAGTTTGTCTTATTTGAAGCAGACACCTCAAATTCCAATGAATGGGCAAACATTACAACTGTTATAAAAGACAGGCCGCAATATAACGAGGCAGAAGACACCACCTATACAAGACCTCATAAAACATTCTCAATAAACAAGGTTATCGTTCGATTAGATTATAGTAATCAAAGAACAAGTCAGCTTGCCGCTGATACTTCCCTGATTAATGAGATAACCTTTGTAGAGATTAATAAAGGACAGATTAGAAAGGACGTTTTAACAGGTCTTATTTATATAAAGTCAGGTGATATTTACCGACAAGATTTACAAGAACTAACCTACCGAAACCTATCTAGACTTCGTGTTTTTTCTTTTGTAAGTATTACCTATGACCAAGATTACCAATCCAACGACGATGGTTTAGTTGCCTATATTGATTTAAATTTTAGAAAACCAAAATCTTATACCATACAATCTGAAGGAACTAACAATGGTGGAAACTTGGGAATAAATGGCAATATTAGTTTTCAAAACAATAACACCTTTAGAGGTGCTGAAATTTTGAATGTTAAAGTTTCAGGTGGTCTTGAAGCTCAACAATTATTAACCGAAGACGGCGATGACCAAAATATTAGTGGCCTTTTACCTTTTAATACTTTCGAGTTTGGACCTGAGGTAAACTTAGAAGTTCCTCGATTCCTACTACCAATAAAATCAACCAAACTATCTCAAAAGGGCAACCCAAGAACTACTTTTAATGCTTCGTTTAATTTACAAGACCGACCAGATTATCGTAGAAGTGTTACCAAAACATTTATCTCTTATGCTTGGAATGAAACAATTACCAAAACGCACATAATTCAACCGATAGACCTGAGTTACATTCGTTTAGACCCTAGTGCTGAATTTGAACAAGTTCTTGAAGGGATAAGAAATCCATTTTTAAGAAATACCTATACCGATAACTTAATTTTAGCCTCTAAGTATAGCTTTATCTTAAATACTCAAAATGACAATCGTTTAAAGAATCACTTTTATTTAAGATTTAACATAGAGTCTGCAGGAAATTTTGTTTCTCTATTTGCTCAGAATGCTAACTTGCAAGAAAATGAAGAGGGAGCTCAGCTTATTGCCGATGTTCCTTTTGCGCAATATATGCGAAGTGACTTTGATTTTAGATATTATCAAAATTTCGAATTCAACAGTATCGTATTTCGTTTGGCTAGTGGCGTAGGTTTACCTTATGGAAATTCATCGGCTATGCCTTTCGAAAAAAGTTTTTACGCAGGTGGAGCAAACGGAATTAGAGCTTGGCAAGCACGTCAATTAGGTCCAGGTAATTTACCCGACTCTTCTACTTTTACGGTAGACCAAATTGGTAATATGAGTATTGAAGGTAATATTGAATACCGCTTTGGAATTACAAAAGTATTAGAGGGTGCTGCATTTATAGATGCTGGTAACATTTGGAATCTCAACCAAGAAGACAGTAGACCTGACACTCAATTCGAATTTAGTAAATTATGGAGAGGCACGGCTTTAGGTGTTGGCCTGGGTATGCGACTTAACTTTACCTTTTTTGTTTTTAGATTAGATTTCGCCGCTCCAATAAAAGACCCAGCCGAAGAAAACCCTGAAACTATAAAGCCGCAATGGGGCAATACCAACCTAAATTTTGGTATTGGATACCCTTTCTAATTTGTGAATAGAATTATATATAAGTCGAGTTTCTCGAATAGTTTAAAATTATTAGCTTTACCGCTCGATTTTCTTAGCAAAACATTATGTCAATTAACAACATTGAAGAATTATTAGGGTCAGAAAGAGACTCATTATTAAATCACGAATGCACAACCATATCTAAGGATTTATTGCATTTACCAGGTGGCGATTTTGTGAATCGCTCATTTGCGCAGACAAATAGAAACCCTCAAGTTTTAAGAAGCCTATCAGATTTATACAATCATGGTAGGTTAAGTGGAACGGGTTATGTATCTATTTTACCTGTAGACCAAGGGATTGAACATACAGGTGGAGCTTCATTCGCCCCAAACCCAATTTATTTTGATCCTGAGAATATTGTAAAATTAGCGATTGAAGGTGGTTGTAATGCAGTTGCTTCTACTTTTGGTGTTCTGGCAGCATGCTCTAGAAACTATGCACATAAAATACCATTTATTGTAAAATTAAATCACAATGAATTATTGACTTACCCAAATACTTTCTCCCAAATCTCATTTGGTTCTGTTGATGAGGCTTGGAATTTGGGTGCTACTGCTGTTGGAGCAACCATTTATTTTGGTTCGGAAGATAGCAATAGACAAATTATAGAAATTGCAGAAGCATTTGAAAGAGCGCATGAATTAGGAATGGCCACAATCTTATGGTGCTACCTTAGAAATAGTGACTTTAAAAAAGATGGTGTAGATTACCATACTTCAACAGATATTACAGCACAAGCTAATCATTTAGGAGTAACAATTCAGGCAGATATTATTAAGCAAAAACTACCTACCAATAATGGCGGATTTAATGCAATTGGCTTTGGCAAAACACATGATAAGATGTATTCAGAATTAAGTTCCGATCATCCAATTGATTTATGTCGTTACCAAGTGGCTAACTGCTATATGGGAAGAAATGGCCTAATTAACTCCGGTGGTACATCTGCAGGTGCAACTGATTTAGCTGAAGCTGTAACAACAGCTGTTATTAATAAAAGAGCCGGTGGACACGGATTAATTTCCGGAAGAAAAGCATTCCAAAAGCCAATGAAAGAAGGTGTTGGATTATTAAATGCGATTCAAGATGTTTATCTTGCAAAAGAAATTACAATAAGTTAATTGAAATTATAACTCAATATGGGTTGGTTTAAAAGAATAAAGCACGGTATCCTAACTCCTACAACGGAGAAAAAAGAAACACCTGAAGGTCTTTGGTACAAGTGTCCTAAATGTAATACTGTTCATCCTCAAGAAGATCACAAAGGCAATTTAAGTGTTTGTTTAGATTGTGGTCATCATGAAAGAGTTGGGTCAGAAGATTATTTTCAAATTTTATTTGATGATGGAAAATATTCTGAAATCAATAAAAACATGACATCTGGCGATCCTTTAAAGTTTGAGGATACAAAACCATATAAGGACAGAGTAAAGGCAACACAGAAAAAAACAAAATTAAAAGACGCTGTTCGCACAGCTCATGGAATGGTTGATGGACAAAAATTAATGGTTGCGGCTATGGATTTTAAGTTTATTGGAGGTTCTATGGGTTCTGTAGTTGGAGAAAAAATTGCTCGAGCAATTGACTACTGCATTAAAAACGACATGGCTTTCATGATGATTTCTAAATCCGGTGGAGCTAGAATGATGGAGGCAGCATTTTCATTAATGCAAATGGCAAAGACTTCTGCAAAATTGACGCAATTAGCAGATGCTAAATTGCCATACCTTTCATTTTTAACAGATCCAACAACTGGTGGTGTAACTGCATCTTTTGCCATGCTAGGAGATTTAAACTTTGCAGAACCAAACGCTTTAATAGGTTTTGCAGGACCAAGAGTTGTAAAAGAAACAATTGGTAAAGATTTACCCGAAGGATTTCAGCGTTCTGAGTTCTTATTGGAACACGGATTTTTAGATTTTATTACTGAAAGACAGCATCTTAAATCAAATGTTGCAAAAGTTTTAAGAATGTTAAAAATTAAAGAAGATATTCAATAATATTTTTTACATTTGCACCCTCAAATTATTAAGGACGATATGACGCTTACAACTGAAAAGAAACAAGCTATTTTTGAAAAATACGGAGCTGACAAGAAAAACACTGGATCTACAGAGGGACAGATTGCTCTATTCACAGAAAGAATTAACCATTTAACTGGCCACTTAAAGGCGAATCAAAAAGATTTTAATACAGAAAGATCTTTAGTTAGATTAGTAGGAAAGAGAAGATCTTTATTAGACTACTTGAAAGCTAAAGATATTCTAAAATATAGAGAGCTTATTAAAGAATTAGGAATTAGAAAATAATCACTACAATTTACATAAGCTTAAATTAAATTTCAATAGAAGGGGGACATTTGAAAATGATCCCCCTTTTCTATTTTTAAAAATGTACACAGATAAATTATATATATGTCACAAAAAGCAATAACACAGACAATGACTCTTCCTGATGGCAGGGAGATTAGCTTAGAAACAGGTAAGCTAGCAAAACAAGCAGACGGATCAATCGTCTTAAAAATGGGTAATACCATGCTATTAGCAACAGTAGTTGCGGAACAATCAGCAGGAGAAGATGTAGATTTTCTTCCTTTAATGGTCGATTACAGAGAGAAATTCTCTGCAGTAGGAAGATTCCCAGGTGGATTCTTAAAAAGAGAAAACAGACCATCTGATGGTGAAGTATTAATTTCTAGACTAGTAGATAGAGCGTTAAGACCTCTATTCCCTGGAGATTTTCACGCAAGCACAATCGTTACAATTTCTTTAATCTCAGGAGAAGAGAATATTGCAACAGATTCATTAGCGTGTTTGGCAGCATCTGCAGCAATTATGGTTTCAGATATTCCTTTTCAGGAAGCAACGTCTGAAGTAAGAGTTGCAAGAATTGATGGAAAATGGTCAATTAATCCAAACCTTGATGTTTTACCTAATGCCGATATCGACCTAATGGTAGCCGGTACGATGGAAAGTGTAGTGATGGTGGAAGGTGAAATGCTTGAAGTTTCTGAAGCAGAAATGTTAGAAGGAATAAAAGAAGCACATAAAGCCATACAAGCGCAATGTAAAGCACAAAATGATTTAGCAGCTCAAGTTGAAAAAGCAGCTAATAAAAGAGAATATAATCACGAAAAAAGTGATGAAGATCTATTATCTAAAATCAAAGATTTCGCTTATGATAGATGTTATGAAGTAGCTAAAAAAGGCACGAATGACAAATATCAAAGAGCTGCTGATTTTGGAGCAATTAAGGAAGATTTCATTGCAACATTAGAAGAAGACTTTGTAAAAGCAAATGGCTTTTTGTTGAAACAATACTTTAGTAAAGTTCAAAAAGAAGCTGTAAGAAATTGTATGCTTACTGAAAAGGTAAGATTAGATGGTAGAGCAATGGATCAAATCAGAGATATCTGGTCTGAAATCGATTATTTACCTGGTTCTCACGGTTCTGCAGTGTTTACTAGAGGAGAAACTCAATCATTAGTTTCTGTTACTTTAGGTAGCAAAATGGATGAGCAAAGAGTTGATAGAGCTTTAATTACTGAATCGGAGAAGTTTTTATTGCACTATAACTTTCCATCTTTTTCAACAGGAGAAGCTAGACCAAATAGAGGTCCGGGAAGAAGAGAAATTGGTCATGGTAACTTAGCAATGAGAGCACTAAAGCCAATGATTCCAACAGGAACAGATAACCCATATACCATTAGAGTAGTTTCAGATATTTTAGAATCGAATGGTTCTTCATCCATGGCTTCTGTTTGTGGTGGTTCTTTAGCCTTAATGGATGCAGGTGTTAAATTGAAGAAGCCAGTTTCAGGTATCGCTATGGGATTGATTAGCGGTGGAACAAATGATAACTATGTAGTTCTTTCTGATATTTTAGGGGATGAAGATCATTTAGGTGATATGGACTTTAAAGTAACAGGTACCAAAGATGGTATTACTGCTTGTCAAATGGATATTAAAGTAGATGGACTATCATTTGATGTTTTACAGGAAGCTTTAAACCAAGCGAAAGCTGGTAGATTGCATATTCTTGGTGAAATGGCTAAAACGATTGAGGCTCCTAGAGATAATTACAAGCCTAACGCTCCTAGAATTATCCAGTTAACAATTCCTAAGGATATGATTGGTGCAGTAATTGGACCAGGAGGAAAGATTATTCAGGCAATTCAAGAAGAAACAGGAACTACAATTGTACTTGAAGAAGTTGATAACATGGGTGTTATAGATATCGTTTCTACTGACCAAGATGGTTCTGATGCAGCTGTTGCAAGAATTAAGGCAATAACAGCTGTTCCAGAAGTAGGTGAAACTTATCGAGGAAAAGTAAAATCAATTGTTGCATTTGGTGCATTTGTTGAAATTTTACCTGGACAAGACGGTTTACTACATATTTCTGAAATCGATCACAAACGTGTTGAAAAAGTAGAAGATGAATTGAAAGAAGGAGAAATGATTGATGTTCAATTAGTAGCAATTGATCCTAAAACTAAAAAGTTTAAACTCTCTAGAAAAGCTTTATTACCGAAGCCTGAGAAAAAAGACTAAGTTTTTAGTTCACAACATATTAAAGAAGCCCATTCGTTTTGAAACGAATGGGCTTCTTTATTTATAATCATTCTAAATAAAATGCTATCACTGTTTAAGTCACTGACCCGACCCTGTTTCTGTCTATATTTATAAGGACTTATCTACCAAAGTCTTAGAAATACTTTCTTACTAACCATTTAAAAGCAGTCAGGGAATGAGACAACTAAAAATTAGTAAAAGCATTACCAACCGCCAAACTGTATCACTTGATCGCTACCTTCAAGAAATTGGAAGAGTAGACCTAATAACCGCTGAAGAAGAAGTTCAGTTAGCCAGAAGAATAAAGGATGGTGATACTCTAGCGCTTGAAAAACTAACAAAAGCAAATTTGCGCTTTGTTGTATCAGTTTCAAAACAATACCATAACCAAGGATTAAGCCTTCCAGATTTAATTAATGAAGGTAACTTAGGTTTGATTAAAGCGGCACAACGATTTGATGAAACAAGAGGATTTAAATTTATCTCCTATGCAGTTTGGTGGATTCGTCAATCAATTCTGCAAGCTTTAGCAGAGCAATCAAGAATTGTAAGGCTTCCACTTAACAAAATTGGTACAATAAATAAGGTACGTAAAACCTTTAACGATTTAGAACAGCAGTATGAAAGAGATCCACAGGACCACGAAATTGCAGAACTAATGGACATCACTGTCGCTGAAGTAAAAAACTCCATGCGCAATAATAGCCGGCATGTTTCTATGGATGCTCCAATATCTAATACAGAAGATAGCAGTAATATGTACGAAGTCATGTGTGATGAAGACCTTGCTGATCCCGACAAGGTTTTAATAAATGAATCATTAAGTAAAGAAATTGAAAGTACTCTAAAATCTTTACCATCGAGAGAAGCCGAAGTAATTCGCATGTTTTTTGGTTTAAATGGCAGAAGACAACATAGCTTAGAAGAAATTGGCTATTATTTTGAATTAACTCGAGAAAGAGTTAGACAGATTAAAGAAAAAGCTGTAAGAAGATTAAAAGTAAGCTCGCGTTGTAAAGTTCTAAAAACTTATTTGGGTTAAAGCTTATGGATATGGTTTAATAAACCATTACTTTTGCCAAAAATATATTTTATGGCTTATTTAATCGCACCCTCTATTCTAGCAGCAGATTTCGCAAATCTTAGATCAGCTTGTGATACTATTAATAATAGTGATGCAGACTGGTTTCATATTGATGTAATGGATGGTGTATTCGTTCCTAATATTTCTTTTGGAATGCCTATAATTAAAGCCATAAAACCTCATGCTAAAAAGACTTTTGATGTTCATTTAATGATCGTAGACCCCGATAGATACATTAAGGATTTTAAGAAGGTAGGAGCTGATATATTAACAGTACATTACGAAGCATGCACGCATTTACACCGAACAATTCAGGCAATAAAAGCAGAAGGAATGAAAGCAGGAGTAGCTTTAAATCCCCACACTCCAGTTTCTCTATTAAATGACACCATTCAAGATATTGATTTGGTTTGCCTAATGTCTGTTAACCCCGGTTTTGGTGGGCAATCATTTATTGAAAATACTTACGATAAAGTTGCTGAATTAAAAGAGATTATAAATTCTAAAGGAGCCAGTACCCTAATCGAAATTGATGGTGGGGTGACTTCTGCTAATGCAAAACAATTAACTGAGGCAGGAGCAGATGTTTTAGTTGCCGGTAGTTTTGTATTTAAATCTGCTGATCCCATTGCAACTTGTAATGAGTTGAAAGCTATGGTTAATGAATAAGCCTGCTCTTTTATTGATATATATCAGATTTTAGATATAAATTACTTTATCACTTAAAAAGCCACCTACCTTTCATTCCTTACCTTTCTAATAAAAAAGGTAATCAGTGAGGAGTAAAAAGTTCCTAAGATAATAAAGCCCACTAAAGTGACAGTACTCATAAAATAAGCCGATAGAAAGAACTCCCCTGTTTCTCTTGCTTTTTTCAAATTCTGTGGAGTTGCTCCATTTTCAACCATTAATTCCAATTGGTTGCCTAATTTTATTTCGAAATAGGCAGAATCTATATAAGAATAGTAGATATATACAAACAATGACATTAAAACTGCATACATTGAAGCTACCTTCATTCCTGATTTTACATCGGCGATAAAAGTAGTTTTCTCGGGCATTTGCTTTTTAAACAAACGAATGCCCAAGAATATTCCCACCATTATTATAAATGGATTTCCAAAAAAGTATACGTATTCAACATTTGAAAATTGATACCCGCCAGCATAAACTAGCATTTTCAATAACATGGATACTGCGAGCATCCAGATTACAATAGAAAAATGAGATTTCATGTATTATCCGTTCATTGAAATCAAGAACTCTTCATTGTTCTTGGTATTGCTAATTCTGTTCTTCAAGAAGTCCATTGCCTCTACAGGGTTCATATCTGCGATGTGGTTTCTTAAAATCCACATTAACTGTGTTACGTCTTTTCCAAGTAATAAATCTTCTTTTCTTGTTGATGAAGAAACAATATCGATAGCTGGGTAAATCCTTCTATTTGAAATCTTACGATCCAACTGAAGTTCCATATTACCAGTTCCTTTAAATTCTTCGAAAATTACTTCGTCCATCTTAGAGCCTGTTTCAGTTAAAGCTGTAGCTAAAATTGTTAAGGAACCTCCGTTCTCAATTTTTCTTGCAGCTCCGAAGAAACGCTTTGGTTTATGTAATGCATTTGCATCAACCCCACCTGATAATACTTTACCTGAAGCCGGAGAAACCGTATTATATGCTCGTGCCAATCTAGTAATTGAATCTAATAAGATTACAACATCATGGCCACACTCTGTCATTCTTTTAGCTTTCTCTAAAACTATATTCGCAACTTTTACATGTCTATCAGCCGGCTCATCAAATGTTGAAGCAATTACCTCGGCATTCACACTTCTTGCCATATCAGTTACCTCTTCAGGTCGCTCATCAATCAATAAAATGATTAAATATGCCTCTGGATGATTTGCTGCAATTGAGTTGGCAATTTCTTTTAATAAAGTTGTTTTACCAGTTTTAGGTTGTGCAACTATTAAACCTCTTTGACCTTTTCCGATAGGAGTAAAAAGATCAATAATTCTGCTTGAAATAGTCTTATGAGCGTCTCCTGCGATATTAAATTTCTCGTATGGAAATAATGGCGTTAAATATTCAAATGGAACTCTATCTCTAACAAAGTCAGGAGTTCTTCCATTGATTTCTTCTACCTTAATTAAAGGAAAATACTTCTCCCCTTCTTTCGGCGGTCTTACGGTTCCCCTAACGGTATCACCCGTTTTTAATCCAAACAATTTAACCTGAGAAACAGATACATATACATCATCCGGAGAGTTAAGGTAATTGTAATCAGAAGATCTTAGGAATCCATAGCCATCAGGCATCATCTCTAAAACCCCTTCGCTAGAAATAATTCCGTCAAAATTATAACTCGGCTTTTGCGGTTTATTTTGATGATTGTTATTTCCTTTATTATTCTGATTATTGTTGTTATTCTGCTGATTATTTCGCTCAGGCCTATTCGAATTCTCTTTCTTTTTATAGGCTACTTGCTTTGACTGATTTTCAGTAGACGTAGTAGCTGATTTTTTATCTTCCTTAGTTTCATTCGATTCTTTAGAATCTAATTCAATTTTAGTTTGACTTTCATCCTTGGTTCCAGCCCTTCTTGGTCTAGTTACCGTTTTCTTAGGATAAGCTACTTTAGGCTTTTCTTCTGATTTATTTTCAGATTCTTTTGTGTCTAACTTTTTTGCAGCGGGCTTTTTTGTACTTGGAGTGACTCCGGGTGAATCAGCTTTTGGTGCTGTTTCTTTTTTAGAAGGAACCTTTTTAGCTCTAGGTTTAGCAGCAGGCTTGCTCTTTGGTGCTGCCGACTTAGCAACTTCTTTTACTGCTTGCGGGGCAATTGCTTGTTGATCTAATATCTGAAAAACTAAATCTTCTTTTTTTAGTTTTTGGTATTTCTTTATTTCTAAGGCTTTTGCTATCTCTTTTAACTCCAGAACAGTTTTCTGGTTGAGTTGTAAAATATCGTACATGAAATGTATTAAGTGATTATAATTTTTTGAAATTATTTAAGTTCTTTCAGGAAGTAAATAGTAATTGAGAGAAGCCTTTAAGAACTCAAAGGCTATGCAATAATACAAAAAATTGATCAATAATACTTTTACTTTTTCAATTTATAAATATTTTCAATTATCTCAACAACCTTTAATCCTTCAAGACTATTTGTTGTAACTACTTGGTTTTTTAATAAGGTATCTACAACATTCTGAATTACAAACTGATGGTTCGCAGCACTTCCTTTATATTTGCCGTAATCATTAGGTGGCAAAGTATCTTCTAATTCCGGAGCTTCATAGTTTTCAATATTGCAGTAAACGATTTCATTCATATACTGACCTCCAACTTTTACACTCCCTTTTTCTCCGATAATAGAAATACTACTTTCCATATTTGAGTTGTAAACAGCAGTTGAATAATTTATACTTCCAGCCCCTCCATTTACAAAGTCGAAATGTACAATTCCTGAGTCTTCAAACTCTGTTGTATCATGATGATTAAAATCATAAAAACGTGAGCTTATATTTTCAATATCACCCAATAACCAATACATCATATCCAAGAAGTGACTAAACTGGGTAAAGAGTGTTCCTCCATCTTGATCTAATTTCCCTTTCCAATAATTAGGATCTCCTCCTTTATAATAGTCACTATCCCTGTTCCAAAAACAGTTAACTTGAGCCATATATATTTCGCCTAATAGTTTTTTATCTAAAATCTCTTTCAACCACTGAGATGGTGGACTATATCTATTCTGCATAACACAGAAAACTCGTTTATTTAATTGTAATGATAAATGAATTACCTGTTCGGCATCCTTTTTATTCAAAGCCATAGGCTTTTCAACAACTACGTGGCAATCGTTTCTAAGGGCTTCCATTGATTGCATGGCATGCAAATAATTTGGGGTACAAATATTTACTATGTCTATTTCTAATCCAGATTTATATAATTCTTCAGAACTTGTGAAGAATGGGACATTAAAATTAGCCTCAATTTCATCTTTTTTACTTGCATCAGTATCAACTATTGCAACTAAATCAGAATCCTTGTTTATTTCAGCCATTTTAGCATGACGTTGACCAATTCTACCACCACCTATAACCGCAAATTTAATTTTTGACATATTCAATAATTTATATGCTACAATATTACCACTTATCTACTAAGAAGCGGTAATTTTAAGTCCAGTTTATAAGGATAAAGATGAAGGTTTTAGTCACAGGTGGAGCAGGCTACATTGGCTCACACACTATAATAGAATTGTTTAATAGAGGTTACAAACAAATCGTTTCAGTAGATAACTATTTAAACTCCTCATCAGCAGAGTATGAGAAACTAGAAAGAATAATTGGATCAAAAATTACCTTCGAAGAATTTGATCTTGCTGAAGAAGATGACTGCTTAAAATTGTTTGAGAAATATAAATTTGATTCTGTTATTCATTTTGCGGCGCTAAAATCTGTTCCAGAATCAGTTGAAATGCCAGGAACGTATTATAAAAATAACTTAAACTCTTTACTGAATGTTTTAAATTCAATGGAAAAGACAGGAGCGAAAAAAATCATTTTCTCTAGCTCTTGTTCAGTTTATGGGAACCCCGAAGTCCTTCCTGTTACTGAACAGACTCCTTTTGGCAAAGCAGAATCTCCATATGCTCATACAAAACAAATCGGTGAAGACATATTATTAAGTTATTTGAAAGCAAATCCACAGATTAAAGCCATAGCATTGCGCTATTTCAATCCTGCGGGAGCCCATAAAAGTGGTTTAATTGGCGAAGTAAAAACTAAACGCCCAAATAATTTAGTTCCAATTATAGCCCAGAATGCTATTGGAATGAGAAAGAGCTTTACCGTTTTTGGTTCAGATTTTAATACAAAAGACGGAAGTTGTATTCGCGATTACATCCATGTTTCGGATATTGCTGAAGCCCATGTTTTAGGTATGGAGTATTTAGATCGAATGGAAAACAATTATGATGTTTTTAATTTAGGGACAGGGAAAGGTTCTACTACATTAGAAGTAGTCCACGCATTTGAAAAACTTGAAGGAGTAAAATTAAACTATAGCATAGGGCCACGAAGAGCGGGCGATGTTGAGATAATTTATGCAAACAATGAAAAAGCCCAGAAATTGTTGGGTTGGAATCCAAGTCATACAATTAAAGATATTGTTTCTACTGCATGGAAATGGCAGCAAAATGCCTAATGGTGATATTTTTCTCCTTTTAAAATGGTAAATCCTCGGTATAATTGCTCCACAAAAAGTAATCGAACCATTTGGTGCGTTAAGGTCATTTGAGACAAAGCTATCTTAGCGTTTGCTCTTTCATAAACTTCATTACTAAATCCGAATGCCCCACCAATACAGAAAACAATTTCCTTTTGACCTGTATTTAAACGTTTTTGTAGATACTTAGAAAACCCATTTGAGTTAAACTCCAAGCCTTTTTCATCTAAAAGAATTAAGTATGAAGCTCTATTTATGTTTGTTAAAATAAGTTTTCCTTCTTCTTGTTTTAAATCTTCATGATCTAAATTCTTTTTCTTGACTTTAGGTTCACCCACATGCATTGAAAAATTACAATAATGTCCCAACCTCTTGGTATAATCATTGATAAGTGTCTCCATATTAGAATCTGCTGTTTTGCCAATTACAAGTAATTTAAAATGCATTTCAATTAAGTTTTTCGCAAAGAACAACATATTTTTTTAGGATATTTATAACAAGAATAAATTACAGTTATGAGAGGAGTTATTTTAAGTTTATTGCTATTTACAATTGTATTAGTAAAGGGTCAAAATCTGGAAACAATTAATAATTATATATTAAATGCAAATGCAGAATCACTGACAAATCACTTTTCTAAAACCATTGATTTAAGTATTATAGATCAAGAAGGGATTTATAGCCAAACTCAAGCTAAAATTATTTTAGATGATTTCTTTCAAGAATATCCACCTGCAGAATATACTGTTAAACATACTGGTGGAAACAAGAATAACACCCATTTTGCTATAGGAAAATTAGTTTCAAAAACAAAGATTTTTAGAACCCATATTCTCTATAGTCTTATAGATAATAAGCTAGAAATTATCGAACTTCGCTTTGAATTAGAAGAATAAAATAAATGGAGATTTCTGAACTTATTGGTCTAGCAATTAAAGAAGACATTGGAGATGGAGACCACTCTGCACTTGCATGTATTCCTGAAAGTGCATTTGGGAAAGCACATTTATTAGTAAAAGATAGAGGCGTAATAGCAGGAATTGAAATTGCTAGAATGGTTTTTCATCAGTTAGACTCAACTATTAAGTTTAATCAACTGATTGAGGATGGCACTGAGGTTAATCATGATGATATTGCATTTACAGTTGAAGGTTCTTCTAGATCAATTTTAATGGCCGAACGATTAGCACTTAACTATATGCAGCGTATGAGTGGAATTGCAACTCACACCTCGTATTTAAACACGCTATTGTCAGGATTACAGACCAAGATTTTAGATACTCGAAAAACAACTCCCGGAATGCGTTTATTCGAGAAGATGGCAGTAAAAATTGGTGGTGGAGTAAATCATCGGTTTGGACTTTATGATATGATTATGATAAAGGATAATCACATTGACTATGCCGGTGGAATTAAAGAAGCAATTCAATCAACAAAGCAGTACCTTAAAGACAATAAGCTTGATATTAAAATAGAGGTTGAAGCAAGAGACTTAAGTGAAGTAAAACAAATCTTAGCATCGGAAAAAGTAGACAGGATAATGCTAGATAACTTCAATTATGAAGACATGAGAATTGCTGTGGACTTAATTGGCGATAAATCTGAGACAGAAGCATCAGGAGGAATTACCGAGGAAACTATTAGAAATTATGCTGAATGTGGAGTGAACTTCATTAGCGTTGGAGCGCTTACGCATCAAATTAACAGCTTAGATTTTAGTTTAAAAGCTATAGACTAATGTTTAAAGATCTGAAGAAAAAAATACTGTTTTCTAAGCCTGTTAGAAAAGGCTTGGCTCTTTCTAAGGAATTAATTTTACCTGGGTTTGATAAACTTTCTATATACCACGTTGCCACATTTTTTATTAAAGGAATTCAAAAGGGTTTAATTCCTACTAAAGCTTCCTCCATGGCATTTAAATTTTTTATGTCATTATTTCCTACTATTATATTCTTACTTACACTAATTCCACACATTCCAATTCCTGATTTTCAAGAAGAATTATTAGCCGTATTAAAGGATCTACTTCCAGAATCTGGTTATCAGTTTACAGAAAATACAATAATAAGTTTGGTAACTAATTCTCAAGACGGTTTACTATCATTTGGTTTTGTGTTTGCTATTTATTTAGCAACTAATGGAATTGATGGAATGCTTATGGCATTTAAAGACAGTTACAACACCTCTATAAATAGAAACTTTATTCAGCAAAAAGCACTATCCGTTTCTTTACTCTTTATATTAACACTGCTGCTAGTTGTTGCTATTGCGGCTATTCTAACTTCAGAGTATATGGTAAACTATATCCTTGATGAACAAAGTTGGACAACCCTACTCCTTTTATCCGGTAAATGGATTATTATGGCAGCACTATGTTTTTTCGCTATTTCATTTATCTACTATCTGGGCGGAGATAGAACTTTAAAATGGAGATTCTTCTCAGCTGGTTCTACATTAGCTACTTTAATGGTATTAATAGTTTCGTTTGGTTTCGGTTATTATGTTGATAATTTTGCAAACTACAACAAAGTATACGGATCAATAGGTACCATAATCGTTGTTATGTTATGGATTTACTTTAACTCAATTGTTTTGCTTTTAGGTTTTGAATTAAATGCAAGTATTCAGCAAGCCGGTTCGATAGAAAAAGTAGAAAAAGAAATTGAGAAAGAAATTTCTACCGCTTAATCAGCCGATTAAGATTCTTCAATATTAAATGATTGAAGTCCTCAGATACTTTAAGGAAATAAGCCGGAACAACAATAACAATAGCAATAATAATTGACCTATAAATAGTATCTAATATAAAGTGATTTAAATTTGGAAGCAAGTAGTTTGTAACAAAACCAATTAGCAATACAAAACTTATTAAAATGGTAGATTTTGTAAATGGTTGGATTTTTAATTTTGTATACACAAAGTAGAATCGGATCATATTAAAAAGCAAAAGAGATAATCCTGTGGCGGCGGCGGCACCTTCTATACCCCATTCTGGAATGAATATATGATTTGTATAAACTGTTAGTAACCCTAGTAATATTGCAGTAAAGGTGTCGAACCTGTAGAATTTCGAAATACTTATAATCTGACCATTAGCACCAAATAACATATTCATCAACTTAGCAAACCCTAAAATTAAAAACACAATTTTACCTTCTGCATACTCTTCTCTTTGTAAGCTATAAAAATTATCAATACTCCCCCACATCAGAATTAACAATAATCCTCCTAAAAGATATTGGGTTGCCGATGTTTTCTGGTATAAGTTTTTAATCTCGCCTATGTTCTTAGATTTCCAGCTTTTTGATAACAAAGGCATTGTAATTTTGGCTATTGAATCACCTGGAATGGCAACTAAAACGCTTAAATAGACGGCGTTTGCATAAACCGAAGTAGAAGCTAATCCAATTATACTACTTATCATAAGAATATCAATTCTATTCAAAAGAACGGAAGCCACACCTGATAAAATTGAAAAACTACTATATTGGAAATAGAGTTTACGAACGCGCCTAGTAAAAAAATTAGGATTTAACTTAAGTGAAAACTCACCCTTTTGATAAAGTGAGATTATAAATAACACAATTGTGACTATATAGGAGAATATAAAGCAGACTATAAACTGATAAAAATCTATGAGACTAAAGTAGTACAGAACCAACAAGAAACTGGTTAATAATCTAGTCAATACGCTTTTTAGAAAAACTGAGTAGGCTGTTTTAGATCTAGCTTGTAGATAGCTCTCAAACACATTATTAAATAATAACATAAAAATCAATGGAAAGCTAAACCAGAAATATTCAATAAATAGTGGGCTCTTTTCTATATAGTAGTCTACAATTTGACTTTTAAATAATATGATTATTCCTGAAACAACTATAAAACCAAAAAGCGGAACTGTAAGTCCGATACGAAGTAAACCATTGTCGTAATTTCCTTGATTTGACTTAAAAAAAGGATAAAACTTAACAAGTGAGCGATAGGTGCCAAAATGTGCAATCTGTGATCCAAATACGGCTACACTCAATAAAACTTCTCTTAAGCCAACTTGAACCGGAGTAAACCAATTGGCCATTAATAAGGTTAAATTTACAAAACCAATTACAACTCCGGCATAACCTAAAAAGGCAGAAATAGACGCTTGTTTCGTAACTATTCCCAAAATCTAAAGTGTATTAATTTCTTTACCCTCAGCTGGGTAAAACTGATCGAAGTCTTGTTTATAAATTTTATATATTTTCTTTCTAATATCAATGGTAATATCTATCGGTTTCGGCTTGGTACTATTTAAGTGGTTTATAACATATTTATCCAAGTTAACCTTCTCTGCCACTTTTGAGAAATCATTCTCAAAATTTTCAAATCTGCCAATAAAATCTGCGTTTTCTATATCTATCAATGAACATTGGCAACGCAAATGTTCATCACATTTCCAAATATCCATTTTATATACATGGTTAACAAAGTTTTCTAAAATTTTCATTTCGTCATGCTGCTTCGGGTCAAAATCAAAGTAGTTTTGTCTTAATACTTTATCTTTCCAAGCACTAATGAATCTTTCCTCAGGGTTTCTTACAAAGGCAAATTTAAAATAGTCTTTATACATAGAGGGAATATAGCCCACTTCTGAACTATATAAGTAGTTTGGATTTTTACCATTAGAGCCTAGCCGGTCATTAATACTTCTAGTTGCTACTTTAAAAACTCTATACCAAATTATTTTACGTTTAAAATCATAAGAAATGAAATATTTCTGATTTGAAAACGGAGAAACAAAGTATTTATTCCAATAAAAATGAGGCGATTTAATCTTAATCATTTACTTATAAATAATTGATACAAATAACTGTATTATTTCGCTTTTATTTGCGAAAGAAGTTTTAGATTTCTCTGCCTCAAACTAAAGCGCTCAACTATTTTTGAATGAAGAAGCTTAGGCTTAGAAATAGTTAGCTTTTTAGATATTAAATCATCTAATTCAGAAATATCTCTATGATTTAGGACATAACCCAAATCCCCAACAATTTCGGGTAGCATATTTACAGAAGAAACAATAGGGGTAGCTCCGCAAAGCATAGCTTCGCATAGAGCGCACCCAAATCCTTCGTATACTGATAACTGAAAGTAATAAGTCGTTTCGAAATACAAATCCCTCAATTCTTGTTGAGAAACTCGTCCTGTAAACTCCAAATTAGGAGGATAGTTTCTAATTTTATTTGGGGTGTAACCTACTATTTTAAACTTTTTATCTGAATTCCTTCTTGAAAGTTCCACTATAAGGTCTCCTCCTTTTAATTCGAACTGGCTTTGTCCAAAAACTGTTAAGAAAGATTCTGGATTTCTACTTTTTTCATTTACATTTTTCCAGAAGTCTATATCTATTCCATTAAAAACAGTTTCATAATTAATTTTTAATTGAGGAAAATGATTTTTAACACCTTGCTTAACCTCTTCTTTTACATTATTATATGTGTTTTCCACTTTAATTAATGACTCACTAACTGGCAATAGTTTTGTAGCTCTAGCATAAGAATTTTTTATTGCCCACTTTAAAAGCCCTCCTCTTAAATTGCCATAGTTTAAAGAAGGAATAGAAGCGCAATCTGTTCCGTGTAAAATAATAAAACATGGAACAGAAAAAAGCCTTCCAAATAAACTTGGAAGTAGCGACCAGTAGCCGCCAAAGGAGACAACTATCGCATCGAGTTTTTTTATATTAGAAAGCAAAAAAAAGAATTGCTTTAAAAGTGATAGTGGAGTTTTAGCTTTTGTTACCCAATCAAATTTATTTTCCAAAACTTCAAACTCACTTGACAAAATATCACGATCAATTTTTATGAATGAAGATTCAATGGGGCTAATGAAGTAAATTATACTATTGTTTTTCATTTTCAATCAAATCAAGTTAAATACCTATTTTAATTGAAATATTAAAATTAGTTTAGTATAATAATTTTTCCATTTCCGAATAAAATCTAATATGAAACAGGTATTCTACCAAATTATTTATAATTCTACGATTAACTCAATTCTTAGGTCAATAAATAAATTCCTCTCCCCAATTTTACCTAATAAATTAAAAATAGCTCCTTCAGGTTTAATGCGAATAAGTCTACCAGAAGGAAATAGTTTTAAGTTTAAGGTAAACCAAACAAATTCGTTGGCGTATAAGATATTTTGGGAAGGTGCTGAAAAGCACACATTTATAAATGTATTTTACCCTCTTTCTAAAAAAGTCAATAACTTTTTCGATATTGGAGCAAACATTGGGTTTTATAGTTTAGTTGCCTCAGCAGCAAACCCAAAAATTGAAATAACGGGGTTTGAGCCTGCAACGGGGCCTAATTTTTATTACCATGCAAATAAACAAATAAACGACTTTAATAATATTAAGATTAGCAATTTTGCTTTGTCAAGTAAAAAAGGTGAAATTAGATTTAATGAAGTTAAGAATATAAAATTTACTTATTTAGCGCACAACCTTGCAGGAAATGGAAATGCAAATGAGAACTTTAGCAATCCAAACTTCATTAAAACTACTATAAAAGCAGAAAAGTTGGATGATTATTTAATTAATTACCCTCCTGGTTTTAATATCGAATTAATGAAACTAGATACAGAAGGAACAGAGCATTTTATTCTAAGCGGAGCAACTGAGGTTTTAGCTAAAATGAAACCCATTATAATTTGTGAAACTCTATTTGATACTATTGAAGAGGAATTAGAAGGAATTGTTGGAAAGTATGGGTTTGAATATTATGATCATACTCCGAAGGGTCTAAAAAAAGTTGAGCGATTAAAAAAGGAAAAGGATGAAGGAATTAAAAACTCCTTTTTTATTCATCCATCTAAAACACACTTGGTAAAAGAATTTATTTATTAAATTTTTAGACTATTTAAAAGGCTTATAATTTTTTCGTAATCTATATTTGATTTTATTAGTAATAGATCAATAGTTTCTATCTCATCTTTATCCAGGTATTTTTTCCACTTATCAAGAGAGTTTCCTCTTGTTGTAGTATTCTTATGGTTAATAATTTCAGTATTAATCTTTTTAATCTCATTATTATACTTCTCCTCCAAATATAGCTTACTAAATAGTTTTTTAAATATTGCTGCTTGGTTCTGAATTAATTCTTCATATGAAATTACAATACAGTTATCCCTATTTAAGGATGCTACTTTTAATGCCTGGAGATTTAAGTTTATCCACATTTGAGGAATTAAACTAAAATTAGGAGGGAATGAAGGTTTTCCATTTAAACCAGGTTCAATATTGTCTTCAATTCTGGTTGTCCAGCAATCAAGCTCATTATCAGGTTTAAAGTGAATAGCTCCATTTTTTTCATTCTGGGATAAGAAATGCATTTTCATACTTGAAGAATGAGCATAAATATCTCTTACAATTATTATAATTTTTGAATGGGGGAATGAGGTAGATAAATATCCGATTTTATTCATCAAGTGGGTTGATTTATTCACCGGAATAATATTTTCCCAATCATAGAATATACGTCCTCTCTTTGTTTTAAAATAATTTAAAGAGCGCATTATATACCTTTTAAAACCTCTACTTTCACTTATAAAATTATAAAAATATTGGCTCATTTGGTAAATGTTTTGTGGAGATAAATCTTCTGCCGACCTATGCTGACATTGACCAATTATTTTGGCACCACCTATTTCCGTCCAAACCTGGTTTAACTCATCACCAACTTTAATCATTTGTGGGTGAGATGTTAATTTATCTACTAGAAATGTAGTACCGCTGCGCATACAACCTGTAACAAATAAAGGAGGATTAACTTCCTTTGCAGGAAGTTCACCATATGTTCCTATTTTATCTCTCAATTTCTTATTAAGTTTCAATTCTTTCTAGTATTTCCAGATTTTAGAAGTTGGTTATTTAATCTCAAAATGTTCGATTCAAAAGTAGTAGTACTAGATATACTAAACCGGTTTAACATTCTATCGTCTTTTTTATCCTCTTCAAATCTATAATTTACAGCATATTGTTCTGTGTAGCCAACTTCTTCTGCTATTTCAATAGTTTGTAAATTGTAATTCCCATCAGGAAAAGCGTGCATATTTACGTTACTATTTAATTCACTTTCTAGCATAGCTTTTGAATAACTTAATTCAAATCTTGCTTTTTCAGGTTCAATTTGACCCAAATTATAATGTAAATAGCTGTGGGCACCAATCGACACATATTCAGACTTATACAATCTTCTAAATTCTTCCAAATTCATAAGCTTCCATAATTCTTCCGGAACTTCTTTTACTTTTTCTTTTAAGTTATACCGAGTATTTAAACCTGATAAAATCTCTTTCCTTTTATCATAACTTACTGCTTTTAGGTAGTCTGTAATATAGATATCATTTTTATTATCGTACCTATTTACAAATTTAAATTCATCAATCTCAATAATTTCATCAGCATAAAAGTAATTTAATATGGCTATCAAATCAGGCCAGAGGCATCTAATCTCCATTTCTTCAAAAAGTATTGTCGAAATAAAAAAAGTACAATGTACTTTATGCTTTTCTAAAATTGGAAGTGCATAATCCAAATTATTCTTAAACCCATCATCAAAAGATAAGGCAATTGTGTGTCGATCTGGTTTAATATTATTTTTTACTCTAAAAAATAATTCAGATTGGCTTATTATATCAAAATTCTTTTTAAAATAAACAATCTGTTTTTCAAATTGCTCGGCAGTAATATGTCTTGGTGAAAAGTAATTTCCATTAAATGGAATTACGCCGTGATATAAAATACTTAAGTATGAAGGTTTAGAAAACTTTAAAAAAAGTTTATCAGCCCCAAAATTAAAAAGAGTCGGAAAAATTATTTTTCTACTTAGTTTCTTTAACAAAACATCAATTAAATCAAATTATTAATCACAGATAAAATTCTCTGTGTTGATTTTCCATCCCACAATTCAGGAACTAAACCATTCTTAAAATCTCCGTTAATAATCATTTTAGCTATATCGTCAACGTTAAACTCCACCAAGTAATTAGTACCTATTTCCGTTGTTACTGGCCTTTCTGTATTGTTTCTAATAGTAATACAAGGCACTTGCTTAAAGGTAGTTTCCTCTTGTATTCCGCCACTATCGGTTACTACAACATATGCATGGCTAATTAAATTCTGAAACGCAAAATAATCCAGTGGTTCTAAACAAACAATATTCTTGATGGAATCAAAATCACCAAACAAGCCAAAATGCTTTAATTTTTGAATAGTTCTTGGGTGAATTGGAAAAACAACCTTTTTTCTTTTAGAAATTCGATTTAATAAATCAATTGTTTTTATCAAGCCTTCTTTGTTATCAACATTCGAGGGCCTATGCATGGTAAATAAAATATACTCCCCATTTTCAACAGCAATTTTACTTTTTATATCAGAGTTTTCAATCTGTTTTTCGAATGCAACCATAGTATCAATCATGGTATTACCAACAAAATGAATTTGACTCCTTTCTTTACCTTCCTTCAAAAGATTATCTAGCCCACTTTGCTCAGTAACAAAAAAGTGATCTGATATTTCATCGGTCAATATTCTATTAATTTCTTCAGGCATAGAACGATCTTCACTTCTTAAACCGCTTTCTAAATGCCCCAATTTAATTCCTCTTTTATTCGCGACAATTGAAGCACATAATGTTGAGTTTACATCTCCTACCGAAATCAGCATATCTGGCTTTACCTGTTCAGAGATCTTATCAATTTCTATTATAATTTGACCAATTTGGTTACTGACTGAAGTTCCCTTAACATTCATAAAGTAATCTGGCCGAAGATTGAACTGATCAAAGAATACTTGACTCATATTTTTATCATAATGCTGACCAGTATGAGCAATAATAACTTCGAGATTTTTAAAATTTTTTACCTCATTTTTAAATTGTGTAACCTTTATAAAATTAGGTCTAGTACCAATTATGATTAAAATTTTTCTCATCATACTAAGTTATGATTTCATCTAATTTCTGAGTGTATTTAATAGCTAAAGATTTTCTAGAATACCGATTTACTTTTTCTCGATCATTGCTGTGTCTATTTTCTTGATTCCAATTATCGAAAAGGGTTTTGATTCCTTTTCTTATTTCTTCAACATTATTAAAATCAGCAATTTGCCCAGCATTGCACTCATCAACTATTTTGGCTGAATCCCCATCCTTATTTCCAACGCATAATATTGGATTTCCAATAGCCATATATTCATAAAGTTTGCCAGGAATTATTCCACCTTTATTAGACGTATTATTTACCAAAAGAAGTGAAACGCTTGCCTCAGATAGTTTTTTTATAACATCTGCATGTGGCATGTAATTAATTAATGAAACATAGTCTTGTAAATTCTTTTCTATTATTTCATTATTCAAATCAGGAGCTACAGTCCCTATAATTTCAATCCTTAGTTTTTCACTCATAATGGAATCAGTAGCTATTAACTGACTTATTGCTTCCCAAAACGCAGGCGTGCTTCTATCTTTATTTAAAGATCCTATGTGGCAAATAGTAAACTTTTCACTTTTTACAGCAGGTTTTAAATCTATAAAATCAGCAGGGTCGAAACCATTATTAATAACCTCTACGTCTACTCCATACTTCAACTTAAAATCTTTTGCCCAAGTATTACTTACTGTTATCACTTTATCTGCAGTATTTAAGACTTCACGCTCTAAATTATGATGTTTTTTTCTTGCCCAATTAGACAAATCTAAATCTTCAAAAAAGTCGATAAAAGTCCAAGGGTCCCGGTAATCTGCTATCCAAGGAATACCAAACTTCTTTTTAAGTCCTAAGGCAATTAAATGCATTGAATGAGGTGGACCAGTTGATATTATAGCATCAATTTTTTGATTTTTTAATTCTTTAGTAAGTCGGTTTATAGATGGCTTTATCCAAAAACTTCTAGCATCCGGAATAAATAAGTTAGATCTTATCCAAACAATAAGCTTATTCTTAATACTAGGACTCTTCTTAACCTTGCCGATGCCGCCTGCAGCTACATTTTTTAGTGTTCCTTTTAAACCAATTTTCTGGAGTATATCATTCGGTTCAAAAATTGATTGTTCAATCGTTTTTAATCCTTCTGGTATTTGTGAAACTAAGCTTGGATCAGAAATTAAATAATTAGCGTTGTTTGGGCAGTATATAATGGGCTCCCATTCAGTCTCATTCGATATATATTTCGACATTTTTAACCAACGCATTACCCCTCCTCCTCCTGCAGGAGGCCAATAATAAGTAATAATTAAAACCCGCTTCAAATTATTTTTTTGCTTTCATCTCAAAATAGGCAAAACCACCAACTAAAAGCACTATTAATATAGAAGAAACCCAAGTTAAAATCTTTCCTAAACTATAACTTGATGGCTCAAACTTAAAAACCAGTTCACCTTGCCCTGCAGGTAATTCCATTGCCCTTAAAATATAATTCCCTCTAAAATGAGTTACATGCTGGCCATTTATATATGCATTCCAGCCTTTTTCATAAAATACTTCAGAAAAAACAGCTAATTGCTTATTCTTAAAGTTAAATTGGTATTTGAGCTCGTTAGGATTATAATTTGTTAGCTCAATTCCACCGCTCTCAGCTTGATAATTAGTTCCTTCATTTATACCTTCAATTAAATCATCTTGCTCTACTATAAGCGTATTGTTATAATTTAATTTCTTCAATCCTGTAATTGCAGAGTCAGCGTTTGGAACAACTTTAAGGTTAGAAACTGTCCAAACATTACCTTTAGCATAGGGATTTAAGTAAACACTTTCTTGAGTTTTACCGTCTTTTGAAGGCCCTACAATATATTTTGCATTGAGCATATTTGTTAACCTCATTCCGGGGAGGTACTGCATCATCATTTGTTCGCCTCCTTGAGATAATATTTGCTTTAACTGATAGTGCTCGATTCCTAAATAAAAGTCGACTAAGTCTTGATACCTTCTTATTTTGGCGCCATGATAACCACCTAATGATTTATGGAAATATGGAGTTCTAACATCTTGATCTAACCTTGCATTTACATTTAATACACGATAATGCGTTTCCTCCATTAACTCTGCGTACTTAATATCTATTAGCTTTCTTTGATCGAATCTAGGATTGTTTCTTTTTAATTCTGTAGTTCTAGCCTGAATATCTATTTGAATCTTTGGATTCTTTTGTGACTCAGTGTTAAAAATTAACTCGTCGGAAGGTGAAGGATTATAAGGTACAGAAAACTTTTCTGGTTTCATCCAACTTGCATATCTGTCAGGAGAGTTTCTAGAAACATTAGTGTTTTCTTTATTATTTAAATACTCTTTGTCAACACTCCACAAATCAAATAAAATTGCTCCGGACAAGCCTACAATAAGAATATTATGTTTGATTTTACCAAATATAAATAAGCCAATAAATAAGAGTCCTAAAGCTAAAAACTTAAGACTGTAAAATATACTGGAGGAAACAACATCCTCTCTATAACTAATTAATGCTGCCTCAAGGTTTACAGAACCGTTTGGGTTAGCAGCTGCCTTTTGTGTTAAAGTTGCATTCTCTCTATCACTTATTAAGTCAACAAATGTACTTGGAGATGAATAGAAAAATAAAAGTATTAACACGAATACTCCTGAGATTGTAAACAGTTTTTTCTTTTGTTTTTTTACCTCTTCTTGTTTCTTAATTAAATAGTCTAAAAATAGAATCGCTAGTAATGGAACAGTTAGTTCAACAATTACTAAAATCATAGAAACAGCACGGAATTTATTATATCCAGGTATAAAATCAATGAAGAATTCAGTGAGACCCATAAAGTTTTTACCCCAGCTTAATAGTAAGGCCAAAAGGGTAACTGAAGTTAAAGCATATACAAGTTTTGTTCTCACGAAAAATACAGCCAACAGGGCCAAGAAAGCAAGTATAATTCCAAGGTATACAGGACCTGAAACAACGGGCTGGTTTCCAAAGTATCCATAAATCAAGTTTCCACTCCTGTACTCCTCAACTAAAATATTAAAAAATCTAGGATCTTCTTTTTTTAATCTTTCAACTTCCTGCTCCTTAGCAATGATTGGAAAAGAGTTACCTCCTTTAACGTTTGGACTTAATAATGTCCAACTTTCATCAATTCCGTAACTCCATTGTGTAATGTACTCTTTATCTAAACCTCTCTTATTTTGGCTTATATCACCTTGACCGGGAGGTGTAACTGTAATATCAGAGCCACCTCTTGTTGAAACTTTAGAATATTCTAGTGTGATTAATAGTTGTCCTAAATTTGGCAATATACCAAGAAGTCCGGCAATTATAATTAACCCAGTTCGCTTTAGAAAAACATCAATTGTTTTTGATTTTATAAACTTGAATAGTTGAAATACCCATACAAAAAAGAGAACAAAGATTAGGTAATAAGAAATCTGAAGGTGATTAACATAGATTTGGGCTGCGGTGAAAATAGCAATAAGTAAAAAGCCAAGTTTCAATTTTCCTCTAAGTAGGAGAATCATTCCTCCCAATATAGGAGCCATGTAACCTATAGCATAAGATTTAGATGTATGTCCTGCTTCAATAATAATTATAAAATAGCTAGAAAAAGCAAATGCTATAGCTCCTAAAACAGATAACCACGGATTTATTTTTAGACAAAGTAATAGTATATAAAAACCTAAGAAATAAGCAAATAAAGTACTTGCAGGGTGAGGAAGCCATAATTTAAAGGCTTTGTTTAAGTAATGAATAATATTGCCATCGTATCTTACAGCAGATGTCAGATAGGTAGGCATTCCGGAGAACATATTACCTGACCAAAGAGCAGGCTCATCATACTTTTCTTTATGACTTTTATACTCATGAGCCATTGATTTATGTTTTTCAATGTCACCTTGTTTTACTTTGTACCCTTTTAGAGCAGGGTAAAAATAAGTAAGTGATAACCCAGTAAATATTAAGATAGCTACTAAATGTGGTAGTAGTTTTTTAAAATCAATATTCTTCATAAGAGTTTTTTAATCAACGTCCTCGTAATCTATGTAGTCGCCAAGCTGATCCTTATTGTTTTTATTAGAAGATTTTGCTTGTTTAACATTTACCTCACCCTCAGACCTACTGTTAGTGTTGTAGTTATTGCCAAAATTATTCGCTTGCTTATTAATAAATCGTTTCAATAAATAGGGAAGTAAAAATCTGGCAATTAATTTAAACCCATAATAAATACAAGCAAAAATTAGTAGTGTGCGTAAAACATTTAAAAGCCCTGCCTCAAATAGCATAATTACTTGCTAAGATAAAGGTTTCTTTCTGAATAAACCTCTCTAAAAAACTTATCTTTTAAATCATCAATAAATCTTATAGCTTCTCCAGTTGATTTCATCTCAGGACCTAATTCCTTGTTTACATTTGGAAATTTATCAAATGAGAAGACAGGTAATTTAATTGCGTATCCTTCTTTATGTGGATTAAAGTTAAAATCTTTTACTTTGTGGCCTAACATTACTTTCGTAGCGTAATTAACATAAGGCTCTCTATAAGCTTTTGCAATAAATGGAACTGTTCTAGATGCTCTAGGATTTGCTTCAATGATATAAACAACTTCATTTTTTATTGCAAATTGAATATTAATTAAGCCTTTTGTTTCTAATGCGACAGCAATTTTTTTAGTGTGATCTTCAATTTGTTTAAGAACATTATCACTTAAGTCAAAAGCCGGCAAAACTGCTGATGAATCTCCTGAATGAATACCTGCAGGTTCTATATGCTCCATCACTCCTATTATGTAAACATCTTCTCCATCACAAATAGCATCTGCTTCTGCTTCTATTGCTCCTGATAAGAAGTGATCTAATAATATTTTATTTCCCGGAAGATCCTTTAAAATATTTACAACGTGTTGCTCTAATTCCGTTTCATTGATAACTATTTTCATCCCTTGACCTCCCAAAACATATGAAGGTCTTACCAGCAACGGAAAACCTATTTCTCGGCTTAATTCGATAGCCTCGTCTGCTGTTTCGATTGATCCATATTTTGGATAAGGAATATTATGAGCTTTTAGTAAGTCAGAAAAACTTCCTCTATCTTCGGCTAAATCAAGAGCTCTATAACTTGTTCCGATAATATTAATTTCATACCGGTCTAATTTCTCCGCCAACTTAAGCGCAGTTTGACCTCCCAGCTGCACAATCACGCCTTCCGGCTTTTCGTGTAAAATAATATCATATATATGTTCCCAAAATACCGGCTCAAAATATAATTTATCTGCTGTATCAAAATCTGTCGAAACAGTTTCAGGATTACAATTAATCATTATAGTTTCATACCCGCACTCTTTTGAGGCAAGAATACCATGCACACAGCAATAGTCAAACTCTATTCCTTGACCTATTCTATTTGGTCCAGAACCTAATACAATAATCTTTTTATTATTAGAAACAACCGATTCATTTTCTTCTTCGAATGTACTGTAATAGTAGGGAGTTTTAGCTTCAAACTCTGCAGCACAAGTGTCAACTAATTTATAAGACCTTTTAATCCCTAAATTATGTCTCTTATCAAAAACTTCACTTTCTAAACAATTTAAAACATGTGCAATTTGCCTATCTGCGTAACCTTTCTGCTTCGCTTCCAAAAGCAATTCTTTAGGTAGACTTTCTAGAGTATGAGAAGAAATTTCATTTTCAACACTTAATAAGTCTTCGATTTGCTTAAGAAACCACTTATCTATTAATGTTAATTTATAGATTGTTGACAAAGGGATACCCAGTTTAATTGCATCATATAGATGAAATAATCTGTTCCAACTTGGATTTTTTAAACCGTGAAGAATTGCATCTTGATCTTTAAGTTCCTTGCCGTCTGCGCCAAGTCCATTTCTTTTTATTTCAAGACTCTGACAGGCTTTTTGTAATGCTTCTTGAAAAGATCTTCCAATGCCCATTACTTCACCAACAGATTTCATTTGAAGGCCTAATGTTTTTTCAGGGCTATCAAACTTATCAAAATTCCAACGAGGAATCTTTACAATAACATAATCCAGTGTTGGTTCAAAATAAGCAGAAGTATTTCCGGTGATATGATTTTTTAACTCATCTAGATGATATCCGATTGCGAGTTTAGCAGCAATCTTAGCAATTGGGTATCCAGTTGCTTTAGATGCTAAGGCAGAAGATCTAGATACTCTTGGATTAATTTCAATTGCAATAATTTCTTCTTTTTCGTCATTACTTACCGCAAACTGAACATTACAACCTCCGGCAAAATCACCAATTGACCTCATCATATGAATCGCCATATCTCTCATCTTTTGATATGTCGTGTCTGAAAGTGTCATAGCTGGTGCAACAGTTATAGAGTCACCTGTATGAATCCCCATAGGGTCCATATTTTCAATTGAACAAATGATAATAACATTATCGTTCGAGTCTCTTAAAAGCTCCAATTCATATTCTTTCCAACCTAAAACTGCCTTATCAATTAGCACTTCATGGATTGGAGATGCATGCAAACCTCTAGTTAGAAGCTTATCAAATTCTTCAGAGGTATGAACGAAAGAAGCACCTGAACCACCTAATGTAAATGAAGGCCTGATAACCAAAGGAAAGCCAATCTCTTGTGCGAAATTTTTACCTTCCAAAAAGGAGTTTGCAATTTTAGCTGGAGCAACACCTACTCCAATTTTTATCATCAGTTGTCTAAATTGCTCTCTATCTTCAGTAATATTAATTGCATCAATATCAACTCCAATCATTTTAACATTGTGCTTTTCCCAAAGTCCAATCTCATCACAATTAATTGCTAAGTTGAGAGCAGTTTGACCTCCCATTGTTGGAAGGACAGCATCAATATCATTATGTTGACTTAATATAAAATCGATAGACTCAGGCTCTAGCGGTTTTAAATAAATATTATCTGCCATAACAGGATCTGTCATGATAGTTGCAGGATTTGAATTAATTAGTGTAACCTTAATGCCTTCTTCTCGCAATGATCTAGAGGCTTGAGAACCTGAATAATCGAATTCGCATGCTTGGCCAATTACAATTGGGCCACTTCCTATAATTAATACGTGTTTTATTGAATTGTCTTTTGGCATCTGATAATATTTTGATGCGAATTTACATTAGTAAATAGGATAATTAAAACCTATTCAAATCATTTTATACAAAAAAAGGGACTGTTTTTCAACAGTCCCTTTTTTCATTAAAATATTTTTATTTCAATTATTTGTAAAGTACAAACTTATTCGTTGCAACTTCGCTTCCATTAATAACTCTAATAATATATGTACCGTTTACTAGTTCGTTAAAATTAAGAGTTACTCCATTAGTTCCCTTGTTAAGTGAACTCAGTTGCTGAGTCTTAACAAGCTTTCCTCTTATATCAAAAACCTGAACTTCAACGGTGCCTCTTTCAGCTAAAACAAACTCAATTCTAGCATTATCTCTAACAGGATTAGGATAAAACTTCAATGATTCTTTGAAACCTTCTTTTGCTTCGAAGTGGTTAACCTCTCCTATTCCTACAAAATTAGAAAGTTCAAAAACACCTCGACCATGCGTTCCTGCATAAATCTTTCCTGTATTTGATGCATAAGGCCAAGGATGTCTCATTTGCTCGAGAGCAAATACTGGAACTCTTCCCATTCCAACAGACTCTTCAGTCCACTCAACATCAACACCAGTAGTAACATCAGTTCTTCCAAGTATAATTGTTGTATCAGGTGTGTTTAAGGAAACTATAAATTGCGTATCAGCGGGGAATACTATTGTAGTATCGTTAGGTATAACTAGTGAATCCTCTGGCGTAATTAAATTAGAAACAAATGTATGGATTGTGTTATTTACAGTTCTAACCGTGTCCATTGTTCTAATTGTTGTATCTGCAGGTGTTATTACAGTGTCGATAGCAGTGCTTGTTTCGTTTATGTTTTCCGTAGCAAAAACTCCAAGTTCAGATCCAACAATAACTGTATTTCCAGACGTATCTCTTGCATCATATAAAACTGTATAAGCCGGTACTCTTGGTAATTGAGTTGAACCAACACCCTGAACAAATGTAAAAGAGCTAATAGAGTCTAGAGTAGTAGTTGCAACATTAGTTTTTGCAATAAATCTTCCATTTCCATAATTACCTAATGAAACAATTAAATTATCAGGGTTATTAGGATCTAAAGCAATATCTGTTACAGCTCTTCCATTAAATTTTCCAATTTTATGACACTTATTGGCTAGTACAGTTTGTTGTATTAAGTACTGGCTACCAAACTCAGATATAGTTGAATCATTTGTTAATAAGTTTAAGTCCGAAATTCTATAAAGCCTTCCTTGTCTAGTACCTACAAACATGTAATTACCATCTTTAGATATTTCCATACATAATACATTATCGTTGTTTAGTAACTTATCAGGTGTTGATTTGTTACCGGCAATACTGTAATATTTTATTGAAGGTGAATTCTTCATCGCATCCCTAGTTATATAAATATTTCTTTGGTCATATGTTGAACCCGCCCCTGGCCAGTTTGCAGTTGCAAAAATTGTCTGAACACTGTCTATAAACTCAAGTACGTAGAAGAAAGAAATTTGTATATCAAAATAGTTTATTTTAGGTATATCAACTCCATTTACTGTTTCATTTTCAACAGAAAAGTAAATTGGTCCGTAGAATTCATTCGTGTAGTTAATGTTAGTCCCAAGAGTATATGGTAAATTCTCAACATTTCCACTTGGATGGTTAATAGTAACAACCATACTAGCGGTATCAACCACAAGAGTATCAAAGTTTGCAATAACAGTAAAATCAGAAGGATCTTCTAATAATCTTGAAATTGTTTTGTCTGCGCCTAATCCAAATAATGTATCAGAGGGGAAAATTCTGTATTGACCATTTCCATCTAATCTATAATTTGCGGAATCTTTTGGGTGAAGTGCGCTTATTTGAGAATTATTATTGGCAACAGTGTATGTAAATTCAATTTCTCTTGCATTACTGCTGTTGTTTGAGTTATACTTAATCTTTCTGTTAGGTTCCATTGGAGGTAATAACTTTTCTGTAATTTGAATACTAACTAAATCTTGTGAGCCTTCATGTTTAAAAGATTCCCAAAGTTCAGTAACAGTGTAGAATACTTCATTACAGCCCTCAGGCGTATTACATAAACCACCTAAAAATGGATTACCACTTACTATATCAGCCTCAGAAAGATTTGAATTTCCCGGTGTAGTGCCGATTCCTTGCACACGTCTCACTCTTCCATTTTGTGCAGTTGCAAAACCAATAGAAGGGTTTACTGTTGAGAGTTCAGCATCGAATCCGTCAAATCCACTGAATACTTCAATAGAACCTAGGTTATTATTAAACTGAAGTCCAACTAGGTGCCCGCTATTATCTTGTGTACCACCTAAAGCAATATCATTAGAGTTAACTGCTATGTTATAAAACTGTGTTACTCTAAAATTAAAATTGAATGTGTTGTAGGTAGGGTTTTGATCTCCAATATTAACTGACTTCGAAATACCACCATCTGACGCAATGTATGCAACTCCATCATTCTTTTCGTCAAAAGTAATTCTATGCTTATCCGCATGTATATAATTAGGTATTCTTACTCCTGCTGCTGTTCTATTAAATAAAACATCTATTTGATTCCATGAACCATTTGGCGGAGCTGGATCTACAGAACTTTGCTCCCATCTGTATAAAACAATACCACCAACTAAAATTTTCCCAGGATCATTTGGATATACCGCAATCGTATTATCCCAAAATCCTTGACATCTACTTCCGCTTCGAAACATATCAAATGTAGAAGAAGTTGCAGGAGAAATTCTATCCCAAGAGATTCCTCCATTACTTGAACGGAAGATTCCAAATAAACAACTATTATTGCTTACAGCTGCTGCATATACAATATTTGAATTAGAAGGAGCGAAGGATACCTCTAATCTTCTAGTATTTGGGAAAGAGTTTAAAACAAAATTCTTCCCGTTATCATGCGAAGTATAAACCTGACCATCTCTGTATGAAAAAATAATCTTTCCGTCGTCTGTAATATCAACATCATTTGCGCTATCATCTTTTCCTATTGGATCTGTAACTTCAGGCTCAATACCACTCATATCAATTTTTCTAACACCATCATTCATTGCAGCATATAGAATATTTGCATCATTTGGATCTGCAGCAATTTGCCCAACTGTAGCCCAATTGATAGAGTTATTTAACCTTGATTTTGGTCCTACAATTAATTCAAAATTACCACCACCTGTTAATTTGTGGATTCCACTTCCTACAAAGAAATAACCTCTTCCTCCATTTGCACCAACTTCAAAGTGACCTCCTGTTCCTACATAAAAAGAACCATCTGCACCTTGGGTAATACAAGAAATATTTTTCACTTTATAATCTACGTCATAAACATTCCAAGTTTGTCCCTGATCAAATGATTCAAAAACACCACCTGCAACTCCACCTGCTAATAAGTGATCGCTATCATTTTTATCAATGATAAAGGCTCTTGTTCTACCACCAACATTATCTGGGCCCTTAAAAGACCAATTAATTCCTAAAGATGATTTAGCTTTTCTGAGCTTATCGGCTTGTTTTTCTCCTAAAAATACATCTTCAGGATTAACTTCTCCAGTATTCTGATTTGCCTTAATGGATTGAATATACTCTAAATAACCTTGAGCTGATTCATCGTTTAAAGCTGTTGTATCTCTTGGAAAATATTTAACCTCTTTATTACTTTGAAGTAAAGAAACTCCACCTGCTAATATTACCGCTGATAGAGACAAAAGTGTAAACCTTTTGATATTCATATGATTACGTTTTTTTATGTAACTACAGTTAAGAGCGACAATTTACGAAAGATTTTAATTTTCATAACATTTCGTCTATCTTTTATTAAATCCTGTTAATATGACAACTTGAATTGTAAAAATGTTGCCTCCTTATTTTGTTTTTCTTTGACCAAACAAAACACCAACATACAAGTTCAAAAACAAACTTCTATTTTCAGCAAAAGCTAGAATTGGAATTTCTTCAAAAAAATAATCTGCCATCAGTCCTACCTCAATTGCATGAATTATTTCTTTTTCGGTTGAATATTCAAACTCAAGCCCAAATTTTGAGAAAATACCCGGATAAAATTTCATTTCACCAACCCCGTTAAAAAAAGATGCCCTTCCATAAATATCTCCTTGCTGGTGGATTTCCGGATTATACTTTCTAAGTGCAATATTTACAGAATTAAGGTTAGATTGCTCTCTTTCTCTTATGTTTAAGTAAATTGGTTTAGCAAGACCTAATGATGGACCGATGTGGTATAAATAGGTAATTGACACCCCACGAAGCGATTGTTTTGGAACAAAAATATTATGAAATCCTACACTTGGCCTAAAGGTAAAGAAGGTGTTCATTTTTCCAAAAACATATCCTTTCACATCATCTTCAAAAGGACTTATAGTTTTAATTTCTTTTGGATGTTTTAAGGTTGCAAATTCTATTTCATATGCAATCTTATTAAAAGCACCATTATATTTTGAATAGCGATAGTTTAATGAAAAACCGTTTGTATGTAAGTTAAAACCACCTGACTGCTCATCAACATAGACAGTAGTCTTTTCTTCGAAAATAGTTTCTTGCGAATAAGAAGCTAAACCGAACAGTAAAAATGCAAGTATGGTTAAATTAAATCTCAAGATATTATCTTTACTAACAAAAATAACAAACAAAAATTTAGAAAGTGGGTACTAAAATAACAGGAAAGTATACAGGAAGTTTAAGAAATAATTTAATTCATAACCAATCTAATAAAACCATTATCACTGATGCGCCATTAGATAATAATGGCAAAGGTGAAAGCTTTTCGCCTACCGACCTTGTAGCAGCTGCCTTAGGAAGTTGCATGCTAACCATTATTGCTATTAGGGCTAATTCGAAAAATATTAATATTGGTAACCCTACTTATGAAATAAAAAAACATATGGAATCATCTCCTAGAAAAATTTCGGTTATTGAAATAAATATAATTTTTTTTCAATCATTCTCGGAAGATCAAAAGTCTTATTTAGAAGAGGAAGCAAAAAATTGTCCTGTAGCTCTAAGTATAGATTCTTCTATTGAACAAAGAATCACCTTCAATTATAGTAATTAGATAATTCTTTACAATTTATCGAAAGATGAGATGAATTAAATAATGCCTCCCCATTTTGAATTAATAAAAGTTGAGGGGATTTGTGTTTAACCTCAAAATGCTCTGCAATCTTATTGCTAAGATGCCTATTCCTAATTAGATCAAAGTAAAAAAATAGGAATTGAGCAATTAATTTATTCCACTCTAATTCAATCCGCCTTTTGGCGATAGAACTTATAGAGCATATTGTACTATGTTTAGAAGTGGCAAAGACCGATTTGCCTTCGTGATTTTTTATTAAAGTTTGGGCCTCAATTTGACTAAAAGAATTTAATTCCTTCCAATCAAAATTAGCTTGGCTTTTGAATATTTTTAACATCAGCTTTACTGTAAGCAGCGCATCTTTGGTGCGATTTACATGAGAACATTGTAGCTACAACAAATACAACTACAAGAGAATAGATAAGCTTTTTCATATTTATAAATTTAATTTCGCTCGATACAAAAATAAGTAAAAGCAACTGGTTAGAAGAAAACAATTGTTATTTTGTTAACAATAGAATCTTAAATTAATTTTTGGCTATATCATGATTAAAAAACTCATTCAAGATATTAATAATGACTGGAACAATGTTTTAACGATTGAATCACAAAAAAATTACTTCAATTCCCTATCAAATTCATTAGAGAAAAGAGAAAAAAAGATTTTTCCTCCTGAGGAATTAATATTCAACATATTCAAGACTTGCCCAATAGCAAAAATTAAAGTTGTCATTCTTGGACAAGACCCATATCATGGAGAAGGACAAGCAAACGGATTTAGTTTCTCAGTTAATAAAGGTATCAAAACTCCTCCTTCGCTTAAAAATATTTACAAAGAATTAAATAATGATTTATCTATTCCTATTCCAAATCATGGGGATTTAAGCTCATGGGTAGAACAAGGAGTTTTTTTACTAAATGCCGGCTTAACGGTTGATGCAAATGAAGCAAATTCTCATTTAAAATTAGGGTGGCAAACTTTTACCGATAATATAATTAAGCATATAAGCTCGGAAACTAAAAATACTGTATTTATTTTATGGGGTGGATTTGCAAGAAAAAAGAAACTGATGATCGATCATTCCAAACATTTAATTATTGAATCTGCACATCCTTCTCCTCTATCAGCATATAATGGATTTTGGGATAGCAAACCATTTTCTAAGACCAATGATTATCAATTATCCAAGGGATTAGAACAAGTTAATTGGATAATAAAATAAATAAGGTGCTGACGGGTTATTAGTTTTACAGTCTATGAGAATCAGTTTTCTAATCATATTATTTTCTTCAACTATATTTTGTTATGGGCAGAAAACACTTATCGTAAATGGTATAGAAGCGTTTAATATTGAGTTACCCAAAAAAATTGAAAACAAAGAGTCTGCAATTAAACTAGCTTATAATATTAGAGCACAGCTTATTGAAGATTCATACCTAACTGCAAATATTGAACACGTTTTAGAGCAAAAAGATTCTATCAAAATATTGATTAAACCAAATGAAAGATTATTATGGGCAAAGCTTTCCAGAGGAAATTTAGAAGAAGAATTAATCGGAGAGATAGACTTAAGCGAAAGACTATTTCTAAATCGTCCATTTTCTTCTAAAAACTTGAATGACCTATTTGAAAGAACAGTAAGTTATTATGAAAATAATGGATACCCTTTTATAAGCGTGCAGTTAGATAGCATTAAGCTTACAGATTCGGATAAAATAAGTGCAGCATTAAAAATCACTGAGAATCAATTCTATCGAATGGATAGTTTAAGCATTAAAGGAAATTCGGGAATTAGCGATAATTATCTTTTAAGGCATTTAGGTTTTAAATTAGGTAAGCCCTATAATGAAAAATCAAATTCAGAAATTGAGGTTCGTATTAGGGAGCTTCCATTTGTCAGTTTAGTAAAAAAACCACAAATCCAATTCTTCGAAGATTATGTGAAAATAATATTAGAACTTAATAAAAGAAAAGCAAGTCGTTTCGACGGGGTTTTAGGCTTATTGACTAGTGAAGAAGACGGAACGACTGAATTTACAGGTGATATTGATTTAAATTTAATCAATGCTTTTAACCGAGGAGAGAACCTTGAGTTAAACTGGAGAAAACTCAAAGGAAATTCCCAGGATTTAAACATTGCTGCCTCCTACCCATACTTTTTAAATTCTGCGTTTGGTGTAGATTTTAGATTTAAACTATTTAAACGAGATACAACATTTATAGATTTAAATACACGATTAGGATTAAGTTACAATTTAAGAAGAGCCGAATACATTAGCTTATTTCTCGAAAACAAGACCTCTAATCTTTTATCAAGAAAAAGCTTGGTGAATAATTCAAATGGAAGTTTACCCAACATAGGTGACGTCAGAATTAATCTTTTTGGGGTAGGATATCAAATAGAAAGGTTAAACTACAAATACAATCCTTCCTCAGGTTTTGATTTAAGAACAGATTTCGTTGCAGGAACAAAAAGACTCATAAAAATAAATGCCTTGGAAGAGGAATACCCAAATATTTACAATGGAATAGATTTAAATACCCTTCAATATAATGCGTATCTTAATATTAGAAAGTTCTTTCAAATAAAAAACAGAAGCAGTATTTTAATTGGAAACCAATCTGCAAGCACCTTTTCAGAAAATTTATATTTCAATGAGCTTTTAAGAATAGGAGGTTTAAGATTATTAAGAGGTTTTGACGAGGAATCAATTAATGTTTCTAGCTACAGCATTTTTACGCTTGAATACCGTTTTCTATTGGATCGAAATTCTTTTTTCTCATTATTTACCGATGGCGGTTATTATGAAGCGGATTATCAAAATGAATTTTTAAGCGACCGACCAATTGGTTTCGGGGCAGGAGTTAGTTTCGAAACTAATGCTGGAATATTTACAATAAACTATGCAATTGGCAAACAGTTCAACAATCCAATAGACTTAAGAGCAGCCAAAGTACATTTCGGTTTTATTAACTTCTTTTAGAAGAAAATTCGACAGTGAATTCATTATCTTCGCATATTACAATTTCATATATTCAATGGATTTTATTGGTGTAGTTATATTTATTCTTGGGCTTTTTACAGGTTTTGTTTTGGCGTGGTTTGGATTAAAGAAAAAAGACAATCAAGAAGAAACAGATGGAGTTAACAACGAGGAATTAAAAGTTGAAAATATCAATCTTAAAAAAGATGTTGAACACTTAAACAGCAGAATTGACAAATCAATTGAAGAGTTTGAAAAACAAAGAAATAAAGAGAATCAGTTAAACAATGAAAAATTAGAATTATCTTCAAAACTATCAGAAGTAAAAGCCAACTACAAGAATCTTGAGGAGAAATTAAACTCACAAACAAATGAGTTAGAAAAACTACAAGAAAGGTTTACCCAAGAATTTAAACTTGTAGCAAACTCAATTTTAAAACAAAATTCAGAAGAGTTTTCAAAAGCTCACCAAAAGGAATTACAAGATATCTTAACTCCATTAAAAGAGAAAATAAAAACGTTTGAATCTAGCGTTGAGAAAAAGTATGTAGACGAAACCAAAGAGCGTTCAGCCTTAAAGCAAGAAATAAAGCAATTGTTAGAGTTAAATAATACCTTAAATAATCAGGCACAAAATTTAACAAATGCGCTTAAGGGAGATAATAAGCAACAAGGAAACTGGGGCGAAATGGTTCTTGAGAGAATTTTAGAGAGTTCTGGCTTAATAAAAGGAGAAGAATACGAAACACAGTTTAGCGATACCAATTCGGATAATAAACGTATTCAGCCAGATGTTTTAATAAAGCTTCCAGACAGCAAGCATATTATTGTAGATTCTAAAGTTTCATTAGTAGCTTATGAGCGTTTTACGAATTCGGAAGAAGAAACCGAAAGAGACCTCGCCTTAAAAAACCACGTACTAAGCGTTAAAAATCATGTAAAACAGTTAAGCGAAAAAAACTACCAAACCGGTATTGGCGTTAACTCACCCGACTTTGTGCTACTTTTTATTCCTATAGAGTCTTCATTTAGTGCTGCTATCCAAGGAGATGAAGGATTATACAATTATGCTTGGGATAAAAAAGTGGTAATCGTTAGCCCAACTACCCTATTGGCAACTCTAAGAACTATTGCTTCTGTTTGGAAACACGAAAGACAAACTAAAAATGCGATTGAAATAGCTGATAAAGCAGGCAGGTTGTATGATAAGTTTAAGTCGTTTATTGATGATATGCAAAAAATTGATCGTGGAATAAACGCTACCAGAACAGCCTATGATGATGCATTTAATAAACTTAAAACAGGCACAGGCAACTTAATTAGAAGAGCAGAAAACATAAAAGAATTGGGAGCAAAAACAAACAAATCAATCCCACAAGACTTAATTATCGATAGTAATGAAGATTAGGCTAAAATCAACATACCTTGTTTTAATTGCATTAGCTTCTGCTTGTTCGGTAGGGTCTGTCAGCTACGACAATGATTATACTTACTTATATGATCAAAAGGAAAGTCTGATTAAACCAGAGTTTAAAATCTTTCATCATTCCGCAGATTCTTCTAGATTATATTTTCAAGTGAACTCTTCCGATGTATTATATTCAAAAATTGATGGAGACACTTTAACCAAATCGCTAATGATGGTTAAATATAAACTAAGAAGCTTTGATAATAAAAACACCTTAATTGACTCTGCAACTTATCCCCTTATTGATTATGGTTTAAATAAAGCAGACGCCATTATCCAAAGCCAATTAAATTTTAAATGTGCAAGTGGAAATCAGTATTACATAGAAATAAGATTAAGAGATCAATTCAAAGATTTAAACGTAGTTCATTTTTTAATCGTTGATAAACGTGAAAACGGAAACGAACAATATTACCTTGTTAAGTCAGGAGAAAAAGTTTTGCCAAATCAAATTGCAGTTAACTCAAATAAAATTGTAATCGAAAAAAGTCCTCTCTTAAAAGAAGACCACTTTTTAATTCAATATGAAAGTAAAAGTTATAAAAAGGCCTTCCCTCCTTTTGCCATGTCAAGGTTAAATGAAAAAATTTTAGAGGCCGATGCGACTGATTCTATTCGATTTTCAGATAATAAACTACAATTAACATTAGATGCGAATGTAACTCGGCTTATTCCTGTAAACTCAGATGATGAAACCGCGAATAGTTTATATGTTAGATATTATTATGACGGTTTCCCTGAAATTACACAGTTGGAACAAATGTTGGAGCCAATTAGGTTTATTAGCACTACAAATGAATATAACAACATTATAGAAAGCAGTGAAAAAAGAAAAGCATTCGAAGCATTTTGGCTGCAGTTGGCTAAAAATCAAAATTCTGCGAAAGCTTTAATTAGAGAATATTACGGTAGAATTGAGACTGCAAATCGATTTTTCAGTTCCTTTAAACCAGGTTGGAAAACAGATCGCGGAATTATTTTTATTGTTTATGGTGATCCTTATCGTGTAGAAAAGACTTTCAACAATGAAATTTGGTACTATGGTGAAGACAATAATATTCTGTCAGTTAAATTTCAATTCAATAAAATTCAAACTGATTGGAGCTCGAATGATTTTGAGCTATTAAGGGATCAGAATTATAAAAATAATTGGTATCGAGCGGTAGACGTTTGGCGGCAAGGAAGAATAAACTAATGGCAAAAGACAACTACATATTTGGTATTCATCCTGTAATGGAAGCCATTAAGGAAAACAAAGAGTTTGACAAAGTATTGATTCAGTCGGATTTAAGAAATCCTCATTTAACGGAATTGAGAAAACTCCTGAAAGAGCATAAAGTAACTAGTCAAAACTTGCCCTTGCAAAGACTTAATCACCTTTGTAAAAAAAATCATCAAGGAGTTGTTGCTTACATGTCTCCTATCGAATTTCAGCCCTATGAGGAGGTTCTTTATCAAGTATTTCAGAATGGAGAGACCCCCCTTTTTTTATTACTTGATAGAGTTAGTGATGTAGGAAATTTTGGCGCTATCTGCAGAACAGCGGAATGTACTGGGGTAAACGGAGTAATTATTCCAGTAAAAGGATCGGCGCAAGTAAATGGAGAAGCAATTAAACGTTCTGCTGGGGCAATTCTAAAAACTAATATCTCTAGAGAAAGAGATTTAGCAACAGTTGCTGAAAATTTACAAAACTCAGGACTTCAGATTATCGCATGCTCTGAGAAAACTGAAAACCTTATTTACGATGTTGATTTTAGTAAACCAACAGCAATAGTTATGGGCTCAGAAGAAAATGGAATTAACTCACATTTAATGAAACTTGCAGATAAGGTGGTAAAAATTCCTATGCAAGGCGAAATTGAATCTTTAAATGTTTCTGTTTCGGCAGGTGTATTACTATACGAAGCAATTAGGCAAAAGCTTGGAAAATAAAAATCATAACATACCATTATATCTCTTTGGCTTAATTCTTTTTGTAAATGTAATTCTGCGTTTTTACAATTTTAGCTCGTGGTCGTTTACCAATGATGAATTGAGTGCTTTCTCAAGACTAGATTTTAATTCTTTCAGCGATTTATTTGAAAAAGGTGTAAAAATTGATGGTCATCCTGCCTTGGTTCAGGTTTTCCTATTTTTTTGGACTTCAATTTTTGGAATATCTGAATTTTCAACAAGGCTTCCATTTGTATTATCGGGTATAGTAGGGTGTGTTTATTTCTATTTCTTTATTAAGGACTTTGTGAATGAAAAAGCAGCACTACTTAGCTTCGCGGCAATTTCTTTAAGTCAATTATTTATTCTATACAGTCAAATAGCAAGACCTTACTCTATGGGTTTTATGTTTGTTTCGGCATTTGCATTTTATTGGTACAGGTTATTAACCCAACCAAGGAAAAAAGCTTGCTTAATAGGGTTTGTCTTAAGCGGATTCTTCGGCATAATAAGTCACTATTTTGCAAGTATGAGCATCAGCATTATGCTAATGCTTGGTATATTATTTTTCAAAAAACACAATTTCAAGCAATATTTTTTAGGTGGATTGTTAATTTGTGTTTTATTTATTCTCCATATCAACATTACCTTGTTTCAATTAAAAGTTGGCGGAGTTGCATGGATTCCCGCACCAACTGAAAATTTTATCTATATTTTTTGGGATTTTCTATTTAATAATAGTACCTATTGGCAATATCTTATTTACCTATTTCCTGTAATTGCAATCATCAGTAGGAAATTCAATTTAACTCAGTGGAGAATCTACCTACTCCCTGTTTTTTTCTTTGCTCCATATTACATAGCATATAAATATTCAATAAGTCAATCGCCGGTTATGCAATTTTCAGTTTTTATATTTGCTGCGCCTTTTTTCATTGCATCATTCTTTGCCTTCTTTTCAGAGAAATCGAACATTAAGCTTATTGGCGTGCTTGTGGTTATCATATTAACAAGTGGTAGTTTTTCCTTACTTAAAGAGCGCGACTTTTATAATAAGCGAGCTTTTGCCGATTTTAAAGGTGTGGCTGACCATGTTTGTGAATGGACTGAAGAGTTTGGACATGAGAATATCATCCAATTTTCAAATTCAAATAATCCTGGATACCTCAGTCATTATTATAATAAAAATTCAACTAATGTTGAGTTTGCAATCGACCAATACACAAATGGAAAACAATTAGGTGAAGCAAGAGATTTAATTCAAGCAAGTAATTCTGAATTTGCAATGGTATCATTCGCCAATGTTCCTGCACCAAAAGAGTTCTACGAATTAGTAAAAGAGAAGTACCCAATCTTAGTTAAACAATACAAACATTTTAATTCAGATGTCTCACTTTTTAAAAAGGGAAAAAATAAAAGAAAAACAGTTTTTAATATTCATGCAGTTGGGCCAAAGACTTGGAGCGCTTCTGTGGCTAAAGATACTTCGAACAATGAAAACTCAACTTCTTCCCATTTAATTTCTGATAAAACGCAATTCGCATTCACTTATTCTGATACAATCAAAAATGTATTTAAGAAAAATAAAACCATTGTGGTTAAAGGAAATGCAAAGTTTCAAAAATCAAATAAGCTTATTGTGGTATTAGACATTAGTCGTGATGGAGAGAATATTATGTGGAGAGGTTTTGATATTAGAGACTATGAGAAGAAAGATGAAAGGTTTAAATTTTTATTTACTTACACCAAAGAGGAGCAAGTTCTTGATACTGATCAAGTAAAAATCTATTTATGGAACCCAGAAGGAGCAATTTTAAGTGTTGATGATATTACTATTGTCAATTTTGAGGACAGTCAATACAACTATTACGATTTATAATGTTGTATAAATTACTGCAATTTTTAATGCGTCAAAGTTTGCGCATTTATTATCGAGATATACTAGTACAAGGCAAGGATTATATAGACAAAGATAAACCGCTCTTAATTGCAGCAACACATCCCAATTCATTTTTAGATGCAATAATTCTTGGAGCTGTAATAGATCGTCCACTTTTTTTCTTAGCCCGTTCAGATGTTTTTAATCGGAAGTGGTCAGATTATATCTTGAGAAAATTAAACCTTATTCCAATATATAGACTTCAAGAAGGCCATAACAATTTGAATAAAAATGATGCCACCTTTGAAGCTTGCTTCGAGATTTTAGAGAGGAATGGAGCTGTTTTAATATTTGCAGAAGGAATTAGTTTAACTGATAAAAAAGTTAGACCACCAAAAAAAGGTTTAGCAAGAATTGGATTTGGTACCGAAAATAGAAATGACTTTAAGCTCAATGTTGAAGTTCTTCCGGTAGGAATTAATTACGAAGTTGCCGACCAATTACGAAACCGAATTCTGGTTCAAATAGCCAAGCCAATATCTTTAAAAGAATATCAAGAAAGCTTCAATAAAAATGCAAATACAGCATACGTCCAATTAAATGAAGAACTATATTCAAAATTAAAAAGAAGTAGCATAGAAGTTGAAGATGAAGAGATATTTGATTTCATAGCAAAGCGTTTTCATGGCATTGATTACTCATTTGATAAACTAAAAGGAATAAGCCTTAAGATACAATCCTTAAAGGAAAAAGATCAGCTTGTTTATAATGATTTAAAAAAGCATATCAACAAATTAATAAGCCTAGAAAAAAGCAATCAATTTGACTCTAATTACATTGGTCGAAAGAAGCAAACACTTTTAACTATTCTATTATTGGTCCCCTCCATGTTTGGATTTATTTTAAACGCACCTCCCCTATTTCTTGCGAATTTAATCTCAAACAAAAAAGTCAAATTAATCGAGTTTTATGCCTCTGTAAAGGTTGTTTTAGGATGTATACTTTGGCTTATTTGGGCTTCAATCATTGTATTCTTCATTTTCCCATTTTCAATAATCAATTCTTTCTTATATATAATTAGTTTGCTATTACTAGGAGAAGCATACCTTTTTGTAAATAAGCAAATCAAAATTTCATTTAATCAGAATCGATATAAGCGATTTAAGCAAAATGACCTATACTCAAGTTATTCAGATTCCATTAATAAAATCAATACTATTTTGAACATAGGTTGAATTTAGTCTAAGAATAATCGATCTTTTACGTCAATCTTTAGACAGCTGATTGATTCAATTTATTTAAAATCTTCATTTTAATTATCTTCGTTATTCAATATGAATCGGTTTAATTTTTATATAAAACAGGCATTTAAATCCTCAGCAATCCTCATGATATTTGGATTACTATTTGCCTGTTCTTGTAGTTCAAAAATAAATTTAAATAATCAAGAAACTAATGCAACTAATACACCTCCTATTGATCTATCCGTTTCATTTATAGAAGCTGTAAAAGAAAATTCAAATTTCAATAAATATGTAATCGAACTAGAACAACTAAATCCTGATTCATTAAAATCGAACCTAAAGTATGACATTCAAAAAAAGGCCTTTTGGATTAATATTTACAATGCATTTATACAACTAAAACTGAAAGAAGATTCCAGTCTATACGAATCTAGGAATTCATTCTTTTCTGAAAAAGATATTAAAATAGCAGGAAAGATTTAAGCTTCGACCAAATAGAACATGGTATTTTAAGAAAGTCTGCCTTCAAGCTTGGTTTAGGTTATATAAAAACTCCATTTGCAAGTGATTTCGTAAAAGATAACGAAGTTAGTGCGATAGATTATAGGATACATTTCGCATTAAGTTGCGGTGCAATAAGTTGCCCTTCGATTGCTATTTTGGATGCAAAAAACTTTGATATAAAAATAAATAAATTATCTAAATCATTTTTAGATAATACTTCAGATTACCTTAAAGAAAAGGACGAAGTATCAATTACAACTTTATTTTCTTGGTTTAGAGGAGATTTTGGTGGCAAAGATGGCACATTAGATGTACTAAAGCGATATGAAATAATTCCGGATTCTAGTGAAGCTAAAATTGAATATATAGATTATGATTGGACACTTAGTTTAGGAAATTACTATGATTAAAATTAAATATACATTATTGCTTATTCTTGCAATCCAATTTACAAATTTGGTAAATGCTCAAATGGTAGAAAGTTCTGCTTATAATATTATGCTAAAAACGCTTCTTTCTAGAAATGTAAATGAAATTAGTGTTGACTCAGCTGCCCAATTAAAAAATGTTGTTTTTTTAGATGCAAGGGAGAAAAAAGAGTTTAAAACAAGCCATATAAAAGATGCAATTTTTGTCGGCTATGATAATCAAAACTTAAAAGCGCTAAAAAACATTGATAAATCGGAAACACTAATTATTTATTGTTCAATAGGGTATAGAAGTGAAAAAACAGTTCAGAAATTAAACCAATTAGGCTTTAGTAACGTTTATAATTTATATGGTGGAATCTTCGAATGGAAAAATCAGGGAAAACCTGTATTTGTTAATGAAGGAGAGACAGAAAAAGTGCATGCCTACAGCAAAACTTGGGGTATTTGGTTAAAAAAAGGAGAAAAAATTTATGATTAAAATGATGGAAAAGGGGTTTTTAGCCCTATTGGTTATAAGTATTTCAGTAAACTCTTTTTCGCAAGAGTGGCAAGATAAAATGGCTGATCCTAGTGTCAATTTTTACGAAGTTTTAAAATCTTATGAAAAACAATTTGAGGGAAAGTCATATGAAAGAGGAAAAGGGATGAAACAATTCCTTAGATGGAAATACTTTACTGAGCCAAGAGTCTATCCTTCAGGAAATAGATTGAATTCAGTTTCTGCATATGAGGAGAAAATTAAGTTCGAAAAGCAGAATAATTTTCAAAGAAATAAAACAGCAAACTGGCAACCTTTAGGTCTAGTTAATTGGACAAGTAGCAGCTACAACCCAGGTAACGGTAGAATAAATGCTGTTAGAGTTGACCCAAATGACTCTAATAGAATTTATGTTGGAACACCAGCTGGCGGATGCTGGAAAACTACTGATGGCGGGCAAACATGGAATCCCATTTCAGACAACTTACCTGTAATTGGAGTAACTGACATTGCAATAAACCCGAATAACTCTAATGAAATTTATATTGCAACCGGTGATGGGTTTAGCGGAACAACTTACAGTATTGGTGTATTAAAGTCAATAGATCAGGGCGCAACTTGGAATGCAACGAATTTAAATTTCTTTAGATCGCAAAGTGTAAGAAGCAGAAGACTTGCTATTAATCCTCTTGACCCTTCTATTTTATGGGTAGCCACAGATGCAGGCTTATTTAAAACTCGAGATGGCGGTAATTCCTGGGTCTCCGTTTTAAGCGGTGATGTAAGAAATGTTAAAATAAAGCCAGGTGATACCAGTGTGGTATATGCTTCAACAGACCAATTTTACCGATCTACTGATGGAGGAAACACTTTTAGTTTAAGTACAGGAATTGCTAATGCTTCTTCAATTAACAGAATGGAGATTGCCATTACAAATGCAAATGCAAATTATGTATATGCTGTAACAGGTAGCCAATCAGATGCTAGCTTCGAAGGCCTTTACCTATCAATTAATTCAGGTGCTTCATTCACTAAAATGTCGAGTAGCCCTAATATTTTAGCAGGAGCCTCGTCAGGTAACGGATCTGGAGGTCAAAGTTGGTACGATTTAGCAATAGCTGCAAATCATCAAAATGCTAACGAAGTTTACGTTGGAGGTATCAATGTTTGGAGAAGCACTAATGCAGGAGTTAATTGGACCATAAAATCTCATTGGACATATCCATCAAATATTGGCTATACTCATGCAGATATTCATGCTTTAGAATGGTATAATGGCAAAATCTATTGCGGTTCAGATGGCGGAGTATTCTCATCGACAGACAATGGGTATAATTGGAATAATTTAAGCGACGGTTTACAGATTAATCAATTTTATCAAATGGCGTCTACTGAAGCGAACAGTGAAATTTTAATGGGTGGAACTCAAGATAACGGGTGTTTTTATAGGGATGCTACAGGTAATTGGGATCATATTCTTGGTGGCGATGGAATGAACGTTGTTATTGACAGAACCAACCCGAACATTGTTTATTATTCTTGGCAAAATGGTGGAATACACGTTTCATATAATGGTGGTGCAACAGGCACAAATACAACAGGTAGTATAAGAAGTGTAGAAAATGGAGCTTGGGTAACACCTTTTGTTCAAGACCCGGTAAGCTCTGTCACCATGTATTCAGGCTTCGAAAATGTTTGGAAAACAACCAATAGAGGTGCTTCTTGGAGCTCAATATCTAACTTCTCGGGTTCAAATACAATCAGGCAACTTAAAGTTGCTCCTTCTAACAACAATTACATTTACGTAGCTTTTAATGATAATAGAATTTACAGAACAACCAATGGAGGTAATAATTGGAGTTTAGTTAATTCAGGATTACCAAATAGAGTGATAACAGATATTGAGATTCATCCAAGCTATGAGGATTCAATTTGGGTGAGCTTTAGTGGATATTTTATAAGCTCAAAGGTTTTTGTATCAGGCAATGCTGGCACCAACTGGTCCAATTTATCTAGTAATATGCCTAACCTTCCTGTTAATGATTTAGCCTATGATACAGTTATGCATAGAATTTATGCAGGTACTGAAATTGGAGTTTATTATCAGCAAACTGCTACAAGTTTAGGTTGGTTTGGTTACAATACAGGCTTACCAAATGTAATTGTAAACGAATTAGAGATTAACTATGGAACTGATAAAATAAGAGCAGCAACTTACGGCCGAGGAATGTGGGAAGCAAACCTAGAGCGACCTCTTTCGACTGGAATCAATTCCATAGAATCGATAAAAGAAGAGTTTAGTTTATCCCCAAACCCTGGTAAAGATTACACGCTTTTATCTTGGGAAAATAATGCGCCAAGAAGAATTAACTTAATTGATACAAAAGGAAGAATCATTCGAAGATTAATTCCAAATAATGGAAAATCTATGCGTATTGATTTGTCTGATTTACCAACTGGCTTATACTTTATAGAAGTTGAAAATAACAGGCAACTCGTTAGTCTCAAATTGATTAAAAACTAAAATTATCCGCTAAAATTCTTTTATTACCACTCAGCATTGGCCATTTTTTATAAATGGATTAATAGGCTATTTTTGGCAACGTTTAACTCAAAAAATTGAATATGAAAAGAATATCAATTCTTATTGCAGGATTTCTTCTTGCATTTTTACCAGTAAAGGCTGATGAAGGAATGTGGCTTCCAATGTTTGTGAAGCGATTAAATTATGTAGACATGCAAAAGCATGGATTACAGCTTACGGCTGAAGAAATTTACAGCGTAAATAATTCTAGCTTAAAAGATGCAATTGTGCGTTTAGGTCGTGGCTTTTGTACCGGAGAAATTATCTCTGATCAAGGATTAATGTTAACTAACCACCACTGTGGTTTTAGTGTTATACAGGCTAATTCTTCAGAAGAGCATAATTACCTAGATGACGGATTTTGGGCTATGTCAAAAGAGGAAGAATTACCAGCAGGATTCTCTGTTTCATTTTTAGTGAGAATGGAAGATGTTACTGAAAAAGTAAATTCAAAACTAAACGAAGACATGAGTTTAGAAGAGCGTGGAAAAGCAATCAAAGAAATTTCTACTGAACTAGAAGAGGAAGCAAAGGGTGACTCTGATTATGATGTTCAAATCAAAAGTTTTTACGAAGGAAATGAATTTTACATGTTTGTATACGAAACGTTCCAAGATGTAAGATTAGTTGGTGCTCCTCCATCATCAGTAGGTAAATTTGGTGGTGATACAGATAACTGGATGTGGCCAAGACACACTGGTGACTTCGCTTTATTTAGAGTTTATGCTGATAAGGATAACAAGCCAGCTGAATACTCAAAAGAAAATATCCCTTACACACCTAAGCACTCTTTACCAGTTTCAATTAAAGGAGTTAAAGAAGGTGACTTCTCTATGATTTTTGGTTACCCAGGAAGTACAGATCGTTATTTAACTTCTGAAGGAATTAAGTCTGAATTAGAAGTAAGACAACCTTCTTATGTTAAACTAAGAAGACAAGTTTTAGACATTTATGAAGAAGAAATGGCTAAAAGCGAGAAGGTTAGAATTCAGTACGCATCTAAACATGCTAGTATTAGTAACTATTGGAAGTATTTTAAAGGCCAGCAAGTTGGTCTTAAAAAACTGAAGGTTTACGATAAGAAAAAAGCGATTGAAAACAACTTAGCAGCATGGATTGCTAAAGACGATGAAAGAGCAAAAATGTACGACGGTGTATTAGACGGTTTTGAAAACGGTTACACCAATCTTAGAGAATCTACAAAAGGCAGAATCTATTTAATTGAATCTATATTAAGAATTGAAGGTGTAGCTTATTCAAGACAATTTAGTGGTTTATATGCTGCATTAGAAAGCAAAGACGAAGAGAAAGTTGAGAAAATCGCTAGCGCTTTAAAAGGGAATTTAGATGCTCATTATAAAGACTACAACAAAACGATTGATAGAAGAGTATTTGCTGCAATGGTTAAAGCTTATTACGAAGATATTCCTAAAGATCAGCAAGCTGATAGGTTTAAAGCTTTAGTTAAAAAGTACAAAATGAACTGGGATGCTTGGGCTGAAAAAGCTTATGCTAAAACCATATTTGCAGATCAAGAAAAAACGGCTGCATTCTTAGAGAATCCAAAAGCATCTAAAATTGCTAAAGATCCATTATTTATGGTTATGAATCCTGTTTTTAATCATTACATGGAAGTTATTAGACCAAAAATGCAAGAAGAAACAGAAGGTTTAGCAAGATCTAAAAGACTTTTTGTTAAAGGTTTAAGAGAGATGAATTCTGATAAATCTTATGCTCCAGATGCAAACTCTACCATGCGTTTTACTTATGGAAATGTAAAAAGTTATGACCCAAGAGATGCGGTAGATTACGATTACATTACAACAGCTCAAGGAATCTTAGAAAAAGAAGATCCTAATAATCCAGAGTTTGTAGTTCCTGAAAAGTTAAAGTCTCTTATACAAAAGAAAGATTACGGACAATATGCCGATGAAAACGATGAATTGATTGTAAACTTTATTGCGAACAATGACATTACTGGAGGTAACTCCGGTAGCCCAATGATTAACGGTAAAGGCGAGTTGATTGGAACTGCCTTTGATGGTAACTGGGAAGCAATGAGTGGTGATATTGCTTTTGAAAAAGGTTTACAAAGAACAATTGGTGTAGACATTAGATATACTTTATTTATTATAGATAAGTATGCAGGTGCAACACACTTAATTGAAGAAATGAATATTGTAAGATAATCCAATCTATATATTAAAAGCCCGTTTTGAAAAATCAAAACGGGCTTTTTTTTGCCTTAAAAAGTAAAGATAGTATCCCTATGTTTTTAGAAGGCCAATGAAAAAACTAGCTCTATTTCTATTTATTATTTGTGGCATTAGCATTTCAAGTAGCTATGCTCAAAGCCAAGCTAAAAAAGATACTACCGCAAGTAGTATAGAAAAATCCAAACAACCTACCTCTAAAAATAGTAGCACAGAAACATTAGATACCAACGAGTCTATAAATTACTTAGAATCGAGCTTATGGTTTCAAATGAAAAAGCGCCTAAACCTTACAACTGAAGAAGAAGAAAAAAAAGAAGCCAAAAGCAAAAAGAAAAAGCGAGTCTTAACCATTGCAGGAATTAAAATAGAAACCTAATTACTGTCCTCACCATCTTATCATTATTAGACACCTCTTAATTACCAAATTGATATAACTAATTTATGAAGCTTGGCAATTGCTAAGAATTTACTATTGCTTAAATTTGTAAATTCTTGGGGCCGACCGGTTTCGACAGCAAGATGAATGGATCTGTAAGCAGGTCGAGCATTGAGTGAGTGGCTCGTAAATCTTAACACTAAACTCGCTAAATGGCGAAAATAATTACGCGCTTGCAGCGTAACACTCGATAGAGGTTACAATTAATTCTAGGACAAGGTCTTAGAACAAGCTTATCTCTCAAGGGTTCCACCCACTAACTCCTTGGTTTAGAGATATCATAATTTTGGGTTAGTCAACTAAGCGTCTCGATTGGTTGATGAAGCTAAAGAGAATAAGCTTAAGGTAGGTCGTAAACTGCCGGCTTTAAGTCGAAAATTAATAGTCTACTAAACCTGTAGAAAGCTTGTTTATTCCTTGTGTGGACGAGGGTTCGAATCCCTCCGGCTCCACCTTCGCCCTGCATAGCTTGAAAAAGCGAAGCAGGGCTTCTTTTTTCAAGCTATTTGGACTTCGGTGGAGACCTCCACCGGTTCTTCAAAGCTTTAGCGAAAAAGAACTTGTTCTTCGAAGCTTTAGCGCAAGCTAATGCGAAGAAGAACTGCTCCACCTAATCTACGGCCATTCAAAACCTTCGAATGATTTCACCAAGCATTTTGGTAAAAAAATATCTCTCGTATTTTATAAATTTATAAAATGCAAAACTTCCAAATCGTATACTTATTAAAATGTAGTGATGGAACTACTTATACAGGCTGCACTTCTAATCTTGAGCAAAGACTGAGTGCCCATAATAAAGGTGAGGTTGGTTATACCAAAACTAGGTTACCAATTGAGCTAATTACCTACATATATTTTTCAGATAAAGTAAAATCCTTCCAATTCGAAAAATACCTCAAATCAGGTTCGGGAAAGGCATTTTTGAATAAACGGTTTCTTTAAACCTCCAACAACATCTCAATATGAGGGATATCGTCTTCTAAATACTCCTCTCCTAACGGCATAAAGCCATGTCGCTGGTAGTAGTTTAATAAATAAGTTTGAGCAGAAATACGAATCGAACTTTTGCCAAATTTTTCTTCGATAAAGGCTTTTGACTTTTCTAACAAGGTATCAGCGATGCCTATTCCTCTTTCTTCTGATTTTAGGGCAACTCTGCCTATAGAAACCTCAGCATAAGAAACTTCTGGTGGCAGAATGCGAGTTACTGCAATTACTTCATTATTCGAATTTCTTGCAAAAAGATGATAGGCTTGTTTGTCCTTTTCATCAACCTCTTGGTAAGGACAATCTTGCTCAACTACAAAAATTGCCGTACGCAAATGCAAAATATCGTGATAATCGTTTACCGATATTTCGTTGAAGTGTTTTACCTGCCAAGTTAAGTCTTGCATTTAGCGAAGATAAGATTCTTTGAAATAGATTTCCATCGTTTTAGTCTTTAGAATCTGATTTCTCCTTATTTTTCGGTTCTTCTAATTTTCGTATTGCTTCATCAACTGAGTCCTTACTATCACCTGGTAAACCAATTTGTAATTGACATGACTGACAGGATATCTTTTCTCCAATTAACAAGCTCTGTACATTAAAAACAATTGAGCCTCCACAACTAGGACAATCCATTTTCTGTTCCATATTATTTCTTGTTTTTTATTAAGGCAATTCGCTCTGCTTCCTTTTTAATAGCAGCATTTCTTTCTTTCAAAAAGCGTTTCATATAATTGGTAAGTACCAAATTATTAAACATCTTACCAACTAGTCCATAAGGAGATTCAAAGTGAAAGAAGTCAATCATAATAGTCTTATCTCCTTTATTTTCCTTTAATGCCGTCTTATCGACCGGAGCGGAGATAAAGGCATGATCATGTTTAATGCTTTTAAAAGCGCCAAAAACCATTTCATCTTTAAATGATTTGGGTGCATTCATGGCTGTTATTTTAGTGCTAAGCTTTTGCTTAATTCCAAAATGAACCGCTTCCCAGACGACGGTTTCACCCAACTCAATTAAACCACTCGTTCTTCCTCCAACCGCTTTCTCTCTCGATTTTGATGCAGTCTTTTCATGAAAATCAATACTTCTTGCTAAATCAAATACAACTTGTATTGGGGCATTTATTTCGGTTGTGAGGTGGATTAGGGGCATATGATTTAATTGATTTCAATATTTTAGAGTGAATCGAAGAGAATTAATGCAATACAAAACGAATTGGAGTCCTCAATGTAATATTATCTATCTTACCGTCTCTAATACCCGGATATTTAAATTGATGTAGGAGTTGAATCGCTCTATATGCTGCTATATCGAGACTGGGATGAACCCCCTTAAGTACACATATATCATTTACAAAACCTAAGCTATCGACCTCAAACTCTATAAAAACTTCTCCACTAATATTATTATTTTTAGCATATTCTGGGTATTTCGTATTTATAGCTACTACCTGATCCAATCCAAATATATCATCATTATAAACAGGAAGTATACAAGAGACTTTAGCGGAATCATTTGTATTCTTTTCTTTTTCTTCATCAGATATAGCACAATACGGTAAGGGGGTAGTTTTAATTTCTAATAACCCGAACTCCTTAGAGTACTCTTTCCATACTCCGGTAGCTATTCCATCTTTATGGTTGCGGCTATAGATAACTTTTCGAGAGTCCAATAACACTTTTTCTTCTTTCTGTAAACCGCCTTCAAAGTAATATTTTATAATTGAAAATTGTGCCTTCTTTTTAGATTTAGTCTCTTTAAAATATTTTTTAAAGTATCTAACCTCTGTGCTTAAAACTTTTACACTGTCCTGAGATTTTAAAAAAATACTAAGAAAACAAAATAATGACAAAATCAACCCTTTTTTCATTTTGCTAAAATAGTAAAGTCGACCTCTTCAATTACTATTTCATTTTAGTAAACATTAAATTTTGATTAGAAAAAAACAGCATCAAACAAGCGTTTGTCAAACCATTTATATTTCATTTAATAAATATTACTTTTCTAATAAAGCCAATTGAGGTAGATCGATGAAAATTAAAAATATCAAAATCCATTAGTAAGTCATCGAAACCAACTGTCTGTCCTCTTTTAAAATCAAATTTCTCAGCTGCACCTATTCCAACTCTATTGCAGGTAACTAGCCTTAAGTTTTTAGCTGACTTAACATTCATGAAACCATTTGAAGGGTTTAGGATAAACAGCAACACCACCTTCAATATACTCTTAATCTTTAAAACCGGTTTCAAGACCCATTGCTTTTGCTAAGAAACACATAAAACAGGTATATTGATACTTGAGAGATAAACACCTCCCCTAAAGTCAACGATTCATGCATGATTAAGACTGTTTAACAAATAGAATCCTAATTAATCTTTATCTTTCAATCAAAAATTATTATAAATAATAGCAACTATTAATTACTTTGGTTGACGAAAGTGGTAATACAACTCAGATTAAGATAGAAGTTATTAAATAGTTGATAGTTAAGACTTGATTAAACTTAAATTAAAAATCCTTGTTTTAATTCTAATTTCAATCAATAATTAAGGAACTTCACATCCTACTAATTACTAATTTATGGCAATCCTAATTTTCATCATCGTTATTTGGTACGGTGGACTTTTTTTTCAAACATTTTTCTTACACAGATATGCTGCACATCAAACGTTTACGATGTCAAAACGAATGGAAAAAATCACCTATGTATTAACTTGGATTTTTCAAGGTAGTAGTTATTTAAGTGCTTACGGTTATGGTGTTATGCACAGAATTCATCATGCATATGCCGATACTGAAAAGGACGTGCACTCGCCAAAGTACGACAAGTCTTTGTTTAAAATGATGTTAAAGACTAAAAATATTTACCAGGATATAAATAAAATAAAAGTTAAAGTTGAAGACCGTTTCCTAACCAATGTTCCTCAGTGGAAAAGCTTTGACAAGTTTGCTAGCTCAATGGGCTCAAGAATTTTTTGGGGTATTGGCTACGCAACTTTCTTTTACTTTTTTGCCACAGCTTGGTGGCAGTGGTTGTTTCTTCCACTCACTTTTTTAATGGCACCTATTCATGGAGCAATAATTAATTGGTTCGCTCATATCTATGGCTATGTTAACTTTAAAGTAAAAGATACCTCTAAAAACTTTTTACCATTCGATTTTTTAATGATGGGAGAAGCATATCATAATAACCATCACAAAAGAAGTGGAAATCCAAATTTTGGGGGAGTTCGTTGGCATGAGATTGATCCGACTTATATTATTATGAAAGTTTTGAACCGATTGAATATTATTCAGTTGAAGAAGGTGAAGGTGTAATTGCTTATTTTTTTCTCTATCCTTCGACTATCGCTCAGTATGACAAAAAACAAATAAATGACCAGCTCGATATGACTAAAGAAAAAAAATCTAGAATATTTCTCATCTAGAGCGGTGGTCATAGAGATTATCGAATCGATTAAAAGGACAATACTATAAAAATTATCACATTGAGCGATGGTCGACAAACTGTATCACTAAATTGTCAGGCTGAGTGATAGTCAATGCTCTGTCAAATAAAATTGTCACATTGAGCGATAGTCGAAATGCGGCAATTTTAATCCTACCAATCACTATCTCTTTTATAACCCTTAGCTTTAGTAGAGCTCTCATTCCTACAAATCGATAAGCCTTTCAATTCCTCCCAGTTATTTCTGCTGTTTGCTTCCTTTTCATTCTGCATTATATTTAATTTTCTATTTAATATACCTCCCATTAAACCTTTTGCTTTTACCTTTGTGTTCTCCAAAACATGAAACAAAAAACTAAAAAGAAAAGCAGTCTCAAAAACTCAGGTAAAGACTTATTCGACCAATGGCGGGATGCTACACGACTAAAAAAAGATGATCAACTACCTGAAAGGTTTAGAAAAATCTTTTTCCGAGTCCTAGGAATTATTTTAATCATTGCATTTAGCCCACTAATCCTAGTGATTCTTTTGTTTGCTTTATTGGCAGCTCTATAATGAGAGTCTATAAATCATTTAGTTTTTGGCTGCCACTTTCGCTTTTCATTATCCACCAAGTATTGCAAAAAGGCGAGATCTATAATATCACTTTTTTCGATAATTATTTAGATCCTTTTTGCTTAGGAGCCTTAGTTCCGTATGCTCTATTAATTCAGAATCAAATCCTTTTTAAAAGACATAAACTAAGGCTTAATGAATTGGGAATTCTTACATTATTTTTGTGCTTCGTTAGCGAGTATCTTTTCCCTATAATTTCAAATCAATTTACCCGCGACTGGTTGGATTGTTTTTCTATTTTTATGGGGGCATTATGGTTTTTCTTCTTTTCAAAAAGAGTTGACAGTAACTATTAAGATTACTCACTTATTACAACTGGTTTACTTACTCTATTTTTCCCTTCTCCTATTGATATCAAGTAATTGCCAGGAGCTAGGTTCAGATTAAACCATTCTTTAGTATTTGATTGAATTCTTTCATGAATTAATTTACCCTGTAAATCATAAATTTCTATCAATTGGTTTTGCAATCTTGATTTAAAGGCAATTGTAAACTCCCCTTTATTTGGGTTAGGATAAATAGAAAAAGCTGATTCTTTAATTTCCTTAATATCAGTAGTAATATCCTTTAATAAGATTAAATAATCTTCAACCTCACCAAACTGATCTCCGCAAGGAACAGGATCCGACCAATATGACAATCGCACTCTCATAGTAACTGTATCATCAGCGTTTATTCTAGAAGGTATTGTAAAAGTTGCTGAACTATTTCCACCTGAATTTGGTTGAAAAAGCACTCTTTCATTTGATTCAAAATCTGTGTTACCGTTAAAGTCTATCCAAACCCCAAAATCATTCGAACTCCAACTTGTATTTGCGTTTAAAGTGATTGAATAAATAGAATCTTTATATAAATTTATTACCGGAGTGTTATATAATGTATAACTATTATTTACTGTAACATTATTCAAGTTCTCTAATTGAACTCTAGACAAATATAAATTTCCAGAATTTGAACTCCCCGTAGCAAAGCATTTAACAAATGGTTGTAGTTCATACATAAACTTATATGTTTCCGTTGTATCTTGACTTGCACCAACTGCAAATACTTTAAAAAATATTTTTGTTCCTGCTGCAAATTGAGGCAAAGGTTGACTTGATACCCAATCATTACCAGATACATTAGTTAATGAAATGGAGTTTCCAAACACAGCGCTATCTTTTGACCATTCTAAATATACAGAACTCAAGGTTCCTCCATAATTAATTTTTGAACTTACAAACTGATCAACATTTACTTTTGGGGCATTATCTGTAGGTGGATTTGTAATCCATGTATTCGTGATTTTAGGATAAGTTTCTCTTCCAATTAAAGTATTTTCCCATAAACCTCTACCCCAGGTCGCAACTCTTAAAGCATTGGTAGAATAATTAATTTCTAATTCTCTAGCATTCATATTGGGTAAGCCTGATCCATGAAGCGTCCAAGTAGTTCCCGACATGGATTTTGAATAAACACCAATTTCTGCACCTAAGTATATATTGGAAGCACTTGTATGATCAACCACAACAGAAGAAATAGGCATATCGCCTAAATTGTAAGTAACGTTTAGCCATGTTGACCCTCCGTCATTGGTCATGAAAACCTTATTCCCATCGTTCTGGTATCTACCATAAACCACAAAAATGTTATCATCGTCATTCGGATTAAAACTAATATCCCGGATATCAGCATTAGGTAAACTTCCTCTTATGCTCACGAAAGTTTGTCCGCCATCAGTAGATTTTTCAATATTCTTATTTCGAGCAACAACCATAATTTGTGAGTTATTTTCTGCAATAGCGGCAACTTGTATATCTCCCGAAAAATTAGGCTGACCAACATAAGTATGCGTAGAACCAAAATCAACTGTTCGATGAATTGAATCTCTAAAGTCATAAAACGACATGTGGTTATTTGGGTCATAAGCCAAAGGTGCAATCCAATATCCTCCTGAAACTCCTGGAGGATTTACTCCTTTGATTCCTGTTCCACCATCAATTGTTCTAGTTCTGCTTCCGTACTGATAACTAGAGATCATCCAATTATCATTTAAAGGATGAATAATCCCTTCCATTCCATCACCGCCGGTATACTCTACCCAACCTTGTTCAGTTTGTATGCTTGTTCCATTATCTTGAGAACCAGATATAGATCTTTTATAATTCGATTGGCTCAACCCTAAACAATAGGCTTCTCTTGTTCCTACTCCCTGGGTTAAAATTTCCCAATTGGTTCCGCCATCATTACTCTTACAAACAAAGCCATCTGTTGCAACATAAAATACCCCATTAATACATTTCGCATTTCGTAAATCAGCATGCACATAATTAGTGCTCGTGGCAAAACTTGTGGCATGAGAGCTTGTATTTCCATTCGTATTTCCTAAAGACCATCTTGTTCTATCTGAAAATGTTTTTCCTCCATCCAAACTTGCATCTAAATCAACATAACCATAAATCATGTTCGAGGTATCTAAATCGTTAACCGCAAATGCTTGGCAAGATTCAGTAGGGTTTGAAAGAAATGAAAAACTTTGGCCTTCATCTATTGATTTCCAGACTCCATTTGCTGAGGCATAATAAAGGCAACTAGCACAGTCATTACTAACTGAAAGCCTAACTGTTCTGCGATTATTATTCCCTTCTATAGAACCTGTTCCACTAAAACTCAAACCCATATTGGTTGACTTATACAACAAATCGTGATTGGAACTCCAATAATAAGAATCGTAGAAATAAATAATGCTGTCATTCGTTCTATGAAATGCAATTTGATTGACATCAAAGGAAGTATTAGTTCTTTGCCAAGTTTGTAAATTATCTGTTGATCGGTATAGACCTGCATTTGTTCCTACAAAAACTAAATCTTTTACTCTTGGATGATATTTAATGTCAAATATTTGAAAGTTTGAACCCAAGCCTCCACGGTTCAAATTTGATGGTTTAAAATTAGAGACCGTCCAAGACAAGCCACCATTTGTACTTCTATAAATTCCGTGAGAATTACCGTTTCTAGCATTTCTTGAATTGATTAGAATTGAATCGGAATTAGTCGGCGAAACGGTTAAAACATTAACACCTGTTGCTGGCAAAGCATCAGTTGTAACCGTCCAGGTAGAACCGCCATCTGCACTTCTCCAAAATCCACCACTTCTGCTGGTTACATATATTAAATTAGAATCGTTTGGTGATACATAAAAATCTTCCATGCGCCCTAGACCTGTGGCGTAATGATTTGTAATACTATCCACTCTGTAAGGGCCTAAATCTTGCCAAGCTCCTGTAAATTTATTTTGAACACCATTGGTGTTTTTCATAATATTCCGAAAAGCTTTTTCTACTAAATAATGATCAACTGAAGAACGTTCTCCATCTGGATAATATTTATATTCATTTGCGATTTTCCAACGCATGTATGGTTTATACCCTGACCCTTTGGCATTTTTATCAATGCTATCAAAATATTCTTCAGCAACTTCAACTACTTCGTAAAAATTATACGAGAAGTCATCCATCATTGCTTTTATTAAAGCTTTTGATGGCTGCTCTGCCGTTTGGCCAAAAACACTACAAGTAACTAAAGTGAATATTATTGGGATTATTTTTTTCATATTAATTATGGTAAGTAAATGGGTTCTTTAACTAAAATATTTTCAAAAATCTGGTAATATTCTTTGTTCTCTTTAGTAAAGGTTAATATAACTTTTAAAGTAGATTTATCATCATCAATAAAAAAAGGTTGTACTTTGATTTTAAGAGGATTGTATTTCAATTGATTACTAATGTCCTCTGATTTTACAATCTTATATCCCCTTTTAACAACTATCTTATCAATTGACTGATTCGAAAAACTTTCATTTGAAATTTTAATCATTAAATAATAATTTGCTTTTGCATCTTGTACTCCAGGAACTTCTTTTTGAATAAATGCCTCTTTTATTTCAAATAATTCCAGCCTAGTCTTCATCGCTGTTTTTTGATTGGAACAGGAAACAAAAAAGAGTAAAATGGAAAAGGAAATCAATAGCTTTTGCACAATGTAAATTTAATCATTAAACCAGAAAACTTGATTTAACTTTTAAATTTCTTTCTCATTTTAAAAATAAAAAATGATGGTATTAACATCAAAAATACTACAGCCAACCACAATGCGCTGAAGCTATAATTTTCTGCAATTCGCATTCCTAAAAAAAGAGCAAGCATATGACATAATCTAAATACCATTCCATATTCAGCCAAATATCTTCCTCTCAAATTTTTCAGGGCTTTCTATAATACTAATAGAAGCCATGTTAGCAGGTCTAAAAGTATCGGCTATTAAGCTAGTTATAAATAAACCAAAAGCCAAAGAAACGGGTGTATGGTAAAACAACAAACCAATAAAGGCAATTGAGGTATTTACTAAATTAAAAACCTGAATTCTAATAGTCCTAAGCTTGTAGGTTAATATACCACCTATATAATTCCCACAAAAAGACACTACCCCATAAAACAATAAAATTGTTCCTGTAGTGCTTAAAGAATAACCTTCAACAGTAACTAAATACAAAAAAAAGAAAAGGCAGGACCGTAGCGCCTGCCCCATTAATTAATGTATATCATATTTGAGGATTTACCCTTGAAAAACTATCCTTATTCACTGCCAACTATTCGGAATTGCAATTTGGCTTCTATTACTTTCTTGTTTTTGTAATTATTAGCATTAGGGTCTCTCAGCTTATTTCTAATAAGCTGGAACACGAAGAAGTCCTATAACTTTTTTGCTATTTGATTGGAATAGACTCAGGCTCTTCCTTAAACTGCAATTCAAACAGTTTTTTATAGTGCCCATCTTGATTTAAAAGCTCTTGACGACTTCCTTGTTCTATGATTTCACCTGCTTCTAATACAATGATTTTATCTGCCTTTTGAATCGTAGATAATCGATGTGCAATCACAATTGAGGTTCTACCTTCTGTTAAAACATCTGTAGCTCTTTGAATCATTAATTCAGATTCCGTATCTATAGAACTTGTAGCTTCATCCAATATTAAAATACTTGGGTTGTGCACATAAGCTCTAATGAATGATATCAATTGTCGTTGACCAACAGACAACATGCCACCTCGTTCCTTTACATCATAATGATAAGCTCCAGGCAGTTTGCTTATGAAATCGTGAGCTCCAACTTTTTTAGCTGCTTCTATAACTCTATCATCAGAAATTTCAGGGTTAAATAAGGTGATGTTGTTTAAGATAGTATCAGAAAACAAGAATACATCCTGCAAAACAACTGACATATTTCCTCTTAAATTTTTTAAATCATAATCCTTAATCGAAGTTCCATCAACTCTTATTTCGCCTCGTTCAAATTCATAAAAGCGACCCAATAAATTTATGGTGGATGTTTTTCCAGATCCTGTTGCTCCAACAAAGGCTATTGTTTCGCCCTCTTTGGCAGAAAAACTTACATTTTTCAGCACGTAATCCTCATCAACATAAGCAAACCAGACATTACTAAATTCAATATCTCCTTTTAACTTTTCTTTTTTAATAGAGCCTTCATTTTCAATGTTCGACTGAGTATCTAAAACTTTAAAAACCCGTTCAGAACTTACAAAACCCATTTGCAAGGTATTGAAACGCTCTGCTAATTGACGAATGGGTCTAAATAGCATGTGGATATATAAGATAAATGAAATCAGGTTTCCCATTTTAGTATAACCTTCCAATACTTGACTTGCTCCCCACCAAACAACCAAGCCAAGCGATGCTGCAGAAAGCATTTCGACCACGGGAAAGAAAATAGAATATGCCCAGACTGTTCTAATATGTGCATTTCGGTGCAGTTTATTCATCTCATCAAATCGCTCATATTCTACTGATTCACGATTAAATATTTGAATAATCTTCATACCAGTTACTCGTTCCTGAACAAAAGCATTTAGTCTAGAAATTTGGGTTCTAACATCTTGAGATGCTTTTTTGATAACCTTGCTAAATACCGAAGTTGTGATAATTAAAATTGGAACTGGAATTAAACAAATTAAGGTTAAAGACCAGTTGAGATAAAGCATAAAAGCAATTACTGCTATCAGTTTTAAAATATCTCCTACAATTACCAAAATACCTTCCGAAAATATACTTGCTATACTTTCAATATCTGAAACGGTTCTAGTAACCAATGTTCCAATCGCGTTTCTATCAAAATATTTTAATTTAAATGAAAGAATGTGTTTGTATAATTGAACACGAATATCTTTAATAATAGTTTGCCCTAGCCAATTGGCCATGTAGGTTTGAAAAAACTGAACAACCGCTTCAATTACTAATACTCCAATAAGAATTAAGGTGAGCTGTAAAACTCCTTCAGCATCTTTTGCTGCAATTTCAACATCAATAATTTTTTGAATTAGCCAAGGTCTAATCGGACTTAGAGCTGCCAATAAAATGACAAGAAAAGCAGTACCAAAAAATACTTTTTTGTAAGGTTTTATGTAGGCGAGTATTCGAACAAATAATCCTAAGTCCCATGATTTTACTTTCCCCTCGCTCATACCCCAAAAATATTTAAATAAAACCCTCAGATGGATAATTAATTGAATTTAAAAATAAGCCACATGCAGGAACTGAAGGGCCTGAATTTGAGCGATTTTGAGAAGTAATTAGATCAGGGATAGTATTAGGTTGTCTTTTGCCCTCTCCTATCTCAACCATAGTTCCAACGATAGCTCTAACCATATTTCTTAGAAATCGATTTGCGGTCACATTAAATACTAAAACATCACCTTCTAAATTCCACTTTGCATAAGATATTGAGCAATTGTTAGTAAAGGTTTGAGTATTACTTTTACTAAAACATGAAAAATCAAAAGTTCCAATCAAATGCTGACAAGCTTCGTTCATCTTAGCTAAATCCAACTCGCCATAAAATAAATAAGCTTGATTTTTTAAGAATGGATTTTTTCTAAAACAGATTTGGTATTTGTAAGATCGTTCAGTTGCATCAAATCGCGCGTGAAAGTCTTCCTTAACCTTTTTCAAATCGAAGACCGCAATATCTTTAGGTAAAATAGAATTCATTCGATGCAAAAAACTCCGATTCGTCCATTCCGTTTCAGAATCAAAATGCACAACCATTTCATTGGCATGAACGCCTGTATCTGTTCTACCCGCTGCAACAACTTCTATTTCTTGCTGTTCCAATTTACTTAAAGCAGCTTGTATTTCTGCTTGCACAGAATTAGCATTTGGTTGAACTTGCCAACCATGGTAATTGGTTCCATCGAACTGAATATATGCGAAGCAGCGATTCATTTAAAAGACTAGAAATTTATCAATTTGATTATGAATATTTTCAAGAGTCTTTTCATCCACTATCTTACGATTTTCAATAATGCTATCAATTCTAGGAATACTTAACTTTTTAGGTAAAACATTCACATCCAAGTAATTCATTACATCACAAAAGTGATCTAACCCTCTAATATTCCCCGCATGACCAGATGCCACGCCGATTAAACACGCTTTTTTACCATTGAAAAATTTTGGTAAAACAGAATCAATAAAAACTTTTAGAACTCCAGGGTAACTTCCATTATATTCGGGAATTACAAAAATGAATTTTTCCGAATTTTCTACATGGTTTTCCGAAATACTTGTGAAAGATGAAGAACCATAATTATATATTTCTTGAAATGATGCCTCTAATGGAATTTCATCTAAACCCAAATAAGAAACAGGTACATTCTTAGACATTAAATAGGCTTCGCAGGCTTTTGCAAACAAGCTTGTTTGATTCTCTTTTCGGTTACTTGCCGATACAATTGTTAGCATAGGTCTATTAACAAAATTTTGTTTAAAAAAATGGGTTTAAAACCCGTTAAAATCCTTTTTAATTACAGTAATTTTAAAAATGTCGGATTCTTAATTTCCTGCAAAGAAACTCAATAATTTTATACTCTTGTAAGCTAATGAAAATCACCTATTACGGTCATTCTTCCTTTGGTATTGAAAGTAACGGAACAAGTCTTTTATTTGACCCATTCATTACACCAAATGCACTTGCAAAGGCTATCGACATCAATACTATTTCATGCGACTTTATGTTAATAAGTCACGGTCATGAAGATCATGTTGCCGATGTGGTTCAAATTGCGAAACGTACAAACTGCAAAGTTGTTTCCAATTTTGAAATTATTTCTTGGTTTGCAGGTCAGGGAATTGAAAACGGCCATCCAATGAATATTGGTGGAAATTGGAAGTTCAATTTCGGGTCTGTAAAATCAGTTAATGCTATGCACTCTTCAGTGTTACCTGATGGAACTTATGCAGGTAATCCAGGTGGATTTATTATAGAAATCGACGGAAAAAGAATATACTATGCAGGTGATACTGCCTTGCATATAGATATGAAATTAATTGCTGATTTATGGAAGCCAGATTTAGCTTTCCTGCCAATTGGCGATAATTTTACAATGGGAATAGATGATGCTGTTATTGCATCTCGCTTTATCGATTGCGGCCAAATAATTGGAATGCACTACGATACTTTTCCTTACATTGAAATAGACCACGCAGATGCAAAAAAGAAATTTGCAGATGCAGGTAAAAACTTAACATTAATGACCATTGGGGATTCAATGAATTTCTAATTTAGATAGATACTATGGCTAAAATAATTTCAGTAGCAAATCAAAAAGGCGGAGTTGGTAAAACAACCACTTCCATAAATCTTGCAGCAGCACTTGGTGTTTTAGAACGTAAAGTTTTACTTGTTGATGCAGACCCACAAGCAAACGCTACTTCTGGTGTTGGTATAGACCCTAGAAATGTTAAAACGAGTATTTATGAATGTATCATAAATGAAATTGATCCAAAAGATATCATTCTAGAAACAAATTCACCGAATTTACATTTACTGCCTGCACATATCGATTTGGTTGGTGCCGAAATAGAAATGATTAATCTTCCTGCAAGGGAAAAAATGATGCGCGCCTCTTTAAACAAAGTTCGCGATGATTATGATTTCATCATTATCGACTGCTCCCCATCTTTAGGCTTAATTACATTAAATTCACTTACTGCTTCTGATTCAGTTATTATTCCTGTTCAGTGTGAATACTTTGCATTAGAAGGATTAGGGAAATTATTGAATACAATCAAAATTGTTCAGTCGAGACTAAATCCAGAATTGAGTATCGAAGGTTTACTTTTAACCATGTATGATATCCGATTAAGATTATCAAATCAAGTGGTTGAAGAAGTTAAGACACACTTTCAACAAATGGTATTTGATACAATCATTCAGAGAAATACCCGTTTAGGAGAAGCACCAAGCCATGGTGAAACAATTATCATGCACGATGCAAGCTGCAAAGGGGCTATAAATTATCTTAATTTAGCCCGCGAAATTCTACAAAAGAATGAAATGACTCAGATTAAAGAGTCGGAGAAAACAATTAAGGTATAATGAATAAAAAACCTGCTTTAGGAAGAGGATTAAGTGCTCTTTTAGAAAACGACAAAACTGATGTTACAGTATCAAGCAATCAAGTTCCTGAAACACCAACAACTGCTGGTTCTATTGCCGAAATTGAAGTTTCAAAAATTGAAGCAAATCCCTTTCAACCAAGAACTAAGTTTGAAGAGCAAGCCTTGGCGGAGTTGGCTCAATCGATAAAAGAATTAGGGATTATTCAGCCAGTTACGGTACGTAAATTAGGTTACGATAAATACCAATTAATTTCAGGAGAAAGAAGGTTTAGAGCATCTCAGTTGGCTGGATTAACTCAAATCCCTGCTTACATAAGAATTGCGAATGACCAAAGTATGCTAGAAATGGCGTTGGTTGAAAACATTCAGCGAAGTAATTTAGATTCTATTGAAGTTGCTATTTCTTATCAACGATTAATTGATGAATGTAGCTTAACCCAAGAAGAACTTAGCACTAGAGTTGGAAAACAAAGAAGTACCATTTCAAATTATTTGAGGTTATTAAAATTACCAGCAGAAATTCAGGCTGCGATCCGGGAGAATAAAATCTCAATGGGCCATGCAAGAGCTTTGGTAAACATTGATAGTGCGGAAGAACAAATCAATGTATTAAATCAAATTTTGAATGAAACACTCTCTGTTCGAAAAACCGAGGAGTTAGCTAAGGAGAAAAAAGCAGGTTCTAAAACACCTCATAATTCTTCTGTAATGCCCTTATCTTTAGTAGATAAAAAACTAAAGACGTCTTTAAGCTCTCATTTTGATGTTCCGGTTAAGTTTCAAAGAAAAGATGTTGACAAAGGAAGGATTGTAATTCCATTCAATTCTGATGATGATTTGGAAAGAATTATAAAGCTTTTAGATCTCTAAGCTCGGAGTATGAAACGGCTTATTATCCTCACATTCTTTTTCGCTTTTACTTTTAATCTTTTAGCACAACAAGCTGATACAACTTTAGTAAAAGATTCATTAAGACATTCACCTGCAAAGGCGACTTTAATGTCTATGGCTGTTCCGGGATTAGGTCAGGCTTATAATCGAAAATATTGGAAAGTTCCATTGGTTTATGCAATAATAGGAACACCACTCTACTTCGCTTTAGATCAAAGAAATAAATACGAAGATTTTAAATCTGCCTACGTAAAGAGATTAGATGGAGATGCAAGCACTATCGATACAAAATATGCGGATGTATATACAGACCAAAATTTATTAGACTTAATTGATTTTCATCGTAGTAATAGAGATTTAATGTTCGTTTTAACTGGTGTAGCATATGCACTAAATGTGGTTGATGCAGCTGTAGATGCCCATTTATTCTATTTTGATATAGACGATGACTTATCTGCTCAATTTAAACCAACTGTTAAATACTCCGCATTTGATAGAAACTTTGTTCCAAGCCTAAGCCTAACGTTAAAATTTGGTAAAAACAACCACAAGCATTACTAATTAACCAATGATGTATTTTTTAATCTGTCAATAAAGGAAGGGTATACTTTTACAAAATGAAAATCGCGCTAATCGGATATGGGAAAATGGGAAAAGCAATTGAAAGAATTGCAGTTGAGCGCGGTCATGAAATAGTTTTACGTGTTAATTCACAGAACAATGAATCTTTTCTAAACGGAGAATTAAATCATGCTGAAGTAGCCATTGAGTTTTCTAGACCAGAGTTTGCGGTAGAAAATATTATGGCTTGTATCAATAATCAACTTCCAGTTGCAATCGGAACAACAGGCTGGTACAATCATTTTCAGGAAATAAAAAATGCTTGTGAAGTAAATAATGGTAGCTTATTGCCAGCAAGTAATTTTAGTGTTGGGGTAAATCTATTTTTTGAGCTTAACCAAAAGCTTGCTAAGCTAATGGCCAATCAAAAAGATTACAAAGCTGGAATTGAAGAAATTCACCATACGGAGAAGTTAGATAGCCCTAGTGGAACTGCAATTACTTTAGCTGAAGGATTAATTGAGAATCATTCCGATTATTCAGATTGGAAAAATGAAAAAACAGATTCATTAGGCGAACTTGAAATTATCTCTTTAAGAGAACCAAATGTTCCTGGAACACACGAAATAAAGTATAATTCTAATATAGACGAAATCAGCATAAAACACACCGCTAAGAGCAGAGAAGGCTTTGCTCTTGGTGCAGTTTTAGCAGCTGAATTTATTTACAACAAAAAAGGCATCTACAGCATGAAAGATGTTTTAAATCAATAAAATATGTTAATACCTATTATAGTAATCATTTTTTATTTTATCGTTTCTCATATCGGTTTATACCTCTTTTTCGAAAAAGCAGGTGAAGCTGGATGGAAAGCATTAGTACCTTTTTACAGCACATATTTAGCTGTAAAATTAATTAACAAACCAATTTGGTGGGCTCTTGTCTACTATATCCCATTTGTTGGCTATATCGTTTGGGTAGGAATTATAGTAGAGTTATTGAAAAACTGCGGAATTATTTCTTTTAAAGATCATGCTCTTGCTGTAGTATTTACCCCATTCTATTTTTCTTACTTAGGTACTAAGGAGGATATTAAATACTTGGGTAAAGATTTCATGGATACCTATAAAAAGCCGAGATCAAGAGAATGGGTTGATGCTATTGCATTTGCTGTAATATTAGCAACTTTAATTCGAGCCATTTATATTGAGGCATTTACAATACCAACTTCTTCTATGGAGAAATCACTTTTGGTTGGTGATTTCTTATTTGTAAGTAAAGTAAGCTACGGAAGTAGAATACCAAATACTCCTATTTTCTTCCCTTTTGCGCACCATACTATGCCTGGTACAGATGAAGTGAAGTCTTACTCTGAACTGATTCAGTTGCCATATGCAAGACTTCCAAAATTTCAAGATGTAAAAAGAAATGAAGCAGTAGTTTTTAACTTTCCTGCAGGAGATACAGTTGCTTTAGAGAAACAAAATCAGACTTATTACCAATTAGTTAGAGATTACGGTAGAAAAAGAATTTGGGCAGAAAATGAGGTAACTGCAAGGCCGGTTGACAAGAGAGAAAATTACATTAAGCGCTGTGTTGGATTACCTGGTGACATTATTTCAATAAAAAATGCCCAACTAAATGTTAATGGCCAAGAGGCATATTTAGCAGAAGGAGCTCAATACAGTTACTTGGTAAAACTACAAGGTGGAATTAATACCGATGCTTTATTAGCTGAAGACATTACTGAAATATACCCTACAAGAACACCTGGAATTGTTCAGATGAACCTAACCCGTAAAAGTTTAGCATATATTAAAAACTTGCCAAATGTTGAGCGTGTAGAAAAGTATGTAAAACCTATTGGTTACTATGATGACGGAAAGGAAAGAAAGAATCCAATTTTTCCAAATACAGATACAACTAGCTGGACAGAAGACAATTTTGGACCAATTATGATCCCTTACAAAGGCCAAGTAATTGATTTAACATTAGAGAATTTACCACTTTATGAGCGTGTCATTGATATTTATGAGAACAATGACTTAGATGTTAAAAACGGTAAAATCTTTATCAATGGAGAAGAAAGTAAACAATACACCATAAAAATGGATTACTATTGGATGATGGGAGATAATCGACACAACTCACAAGACAGCAGATTTTGGGGCTTTGTACCTGAAGACCACATTGTAGGTAAAGCCGTATTTATTTGGTTATCACTTGACCCGAACAAAAGCTTCTTTTCGAAGGTTAGATGGAGTAGATTGTTTTCTCTAATTCATGACGATGATGAGGCATATACTGAAAGAGTAGTTAGGTAAACCAGTCGCTAATCGTAATTTTGCTCATAGAAAGATTATTATGTCTGAAACAGTAACTCCATACAAAGGAAAAACAAGCAGTAAGAAGGAACAAGTTGCTGAAATGTTTGACAACATTTCGCACAAATATGATTTTTTAAATCACTTTTTATCTCTGGGTATTGATAAACTTTGGAGGAAGAAAGCAGTTAGTTTATTAAATGAGGATCAGCCTAAGGTAATGTTAGATGTAGCTACCGGAACAGGAGATTTTGCAATAGAAGCACTAAGTCTTAATCCTGAAAAAGTATACGGAATAGATATTAGTAGAGGAATGCTTGCCAAAGGCGATGAGAAAATAATCAAAAGAAAAAAAGATCATATCATTGAATTGGCTTACGGTGATTCTGAAAACATACCTTTTGAAGACGAAAAATTTGATGCAATAACCGTAGCTTTTGGAGTACGAAATTTTGAAAATTTAGAATTAGGCTTAAGAGAAATGAAAAGGGTTTTAAAACCTGGTGGAAAAGCTGTAATTCTTGAGTTTTCAAAACCTAAAGCATTCCCTATTAAACAGATTTACAACTTATATTTTCATAAAATCCTTCCAAGTTTAGGAAATAAAATTTCTAATGATTCAGCAGCATATTCTTATTTGCCAGAATCGGTAGAAGCATTTCCTGAAGGAAAAAATTTTGAAAATATTTTGAAAAAACTAAATTATAAAGTTCATAAAACAGTTCCTCAATTTTTTGGAATTGCCTCTATTTATGTTGCTGAAAAATAAAGTAACCTATATCCCGTTTTCAATTTGATGAAACAGTTTTTAACCATAGCGATTGTATTTTTTTCAGTAACAGGAGTATTCGCTCAAAAATCGAAGTCTGAAAATTTACAGCGTTTCGATAATCGTAAAGTACATTTCGGTTTCTCCTTGGGTTTAAATTCAGGTGGTTTTGCTTTGCATCGAAATCCTTTTAATCAGTTTAATGACTCCCTGGCAAGCGTAGATGTAGTTAATCAAAGTGGTTTTAATTTGGGAATTGTTTCAGATTATCACATTCACAAAAACTTTAATGTTCGGTTTGTACCAACCTTAGTTTTTGCTCAAAGAAACTTAAACTACATATTTGTTAACGAAACACTAGGCCTTCCCTACTCTAGAGAAATACCTATTGAGTCAACTTATATTGACTTTCCTGTTTTATTTAAATACCGCTCTGCAAGGCTAAATAATTTTGCCGCATACATTGTTGCCGGAGGAAAGTATTCACTTGATTTAGCTTCAAATGAAGCTGTAAAAAACGAAGACATTCCTGAATCAATTATCAAGCTAAAAAGAAATACTACAGCAGCTGAAGTTGGAGTTGGTACAGATTTCTTTTTACCATATTTCAAGTTTGCAATAGAATTAAAAATGTCATACACTTTAGATGATGCTTTAATTCATGACAACACAGAGTTGTCGAACCCGATTGAGCGAATTGCTCCTAAAATGTTTTTCTTAACATTCTTATTCGAAGGGTAAGCTAAAAGAAATATAATTTTTTGAATTTAGAATTATGAATCTACGATTCTATAATTCTAAATGGCCTCCATATAAGTGTTTGATAAGGGTAATTATTAATTCATATTTCTTTCTATATTTATAGCATGGATCACTTTGATTTCGAGCAATTACATATTCGTCCCCGTTTTCGATTTACTGTTCCCTATAAAACAGAGCCTCTTGTAAAACATTTGCGGCAGAAATTCCTTTCACGCAGTCACAAATTCCCTGCAAAAGTTGTTGGTAACCATTTTGTTTTAGATGTACCGGAACACGTTTCACATTTTTGGTCACCACGAGTTAGTTTCGAAATAGAAGTGGATGAAGACGACCCTGATAAAAGTTTAGTTAGGGGTATAATTGGCCCAAAGTCAAATGTTTGGACCATGTTTATGTTCATTTATTTTGGAATCGGAATTGTTGGATTATTTGGCTCCTTATATGGATTATCCAAATTATCGCTAGGTAAAGAGTCGACTCTATTTGTATGGGCTTTTCCAATAGCACTACTTTTGATGAGTACAGCCTATTTTGCTAGTAAATCGGGTGAACGTTTAGGTTCTGATCAAATTAATTTGCTAAAGACCTTTTTTAGAGATTCTTGGAAGGAACTTCAGGAATAATTCCTTTTAAATATTTGTTTTGTAAAGTTTTCAATTGCCTTAATAATTAGCTTTGCAAAAAAATACTTTTTATGCTTTGCATCCTGCATCAATCTACCGATCCATATTTCAATATAGCAACAGATGAATATATCTTCAAGAATTTGAAAGAAGATTGCTTTATGCTATGGAGAAATGACAATGCCATTATTGTTGGAAAACATCAAAATACATTGGCCGAAATTAATGTTGATTATGTAAAAGAAAGGGGAATAAAAGTCGTTCGAAGATTATCGGGCGGTGGTGCTGTTTATCATGATTTGGGTAACCTCAACTTTACTTTTACAAGAACCGGAGAAAATACCGAAATGGTAGATTTTGAGAGATATACTCTACCGATTATTGAGGTGCTTCAAAACTTAGGTGTTGATGCAAAATTTGAGGGTAGAAACGACTTGACTATTGAAGGAAAAAAGTTTTCAGGAAATGCAGAACATGTTTTTAAGAATAAAGTACTGCATCATGGAACAATTTTATACTCCTCAGAGATGAAAGATGTTAGTGTAGCATTAAAGATTAATCCGTTAAAATACAAAGACAGAGCGGTAAAATCTATACCAAAAAGAGTAACAAATGTATCTAATCACCTTAAAGAGCCTTTAGCATTAGATGATTTTACCCAAAAAATAATGGACCATGTTTTAGCAAGTTTTGACGATGCTAAAATGTATGAGTTTACAGAAGAAGACATTGCCGCGATTGCTAAGATTAGAGACGAAAAGTACGCTACTTGGGAATGGAATTATGGCAACTCACCTACTTATGATTTTCAACAAGGAATAAGAACTAGTGGTGGTACTATCGAAATGAACCTCAACGTAAAAAGAGGTTTAATAACAGAGGCTAAAATCTTCGGTGATTTCTTTGGAACTAAAGACATAGAGGACATTGAGAAAGCTTTAGTTGGCACCAAGCACGATGTTGATATTGTTAACGAAAAATTAAGCCAATTCAATATTGATAGCTACTTCCATAAAATGACTCTTGACGATATTATGTCGGTATTGTTTTAAAATCGAGTAAGCAAAGAATTGCCCGTCATTTCTAGTGCAATGCAATGAAGCGAAGCAATCTCATAATTCAATTCAAAAAGTACTCTCAGATCGCTTCGTGCCTCGCGATGACAAAATAGTCATTGCGAGCGTAATGCAATGAAGCGAAGCAATCTAGGACGATTATTAATTCTATTTAAAGATCGCTTAATACCCTGTAATGACCATTAAAGTCACTGAGAATAATGAAGCAGTCTTTCAGATGGCTTCCTACATCGGGTTGACTTATGCCAAACTTATTTCTGCTGACCAATTACTAAAAACTGAAGACTGATTACTGAAAACTAGTACGCTAGCAAATAATCCAATGTCTCTTTTAATTTTGAACTAGCAAGATAGTTTGCTTCTAGCTCATTTATAAACGGAACTGGAGTATCTAAAGAAGCTAAACGTTTTACAGGAGCATCTAAACTTTCAAAACAATGCTCGTTTATCAGAGATGCAATCTCTCCTCCTATTCCTCCAAATAAATTATCTTCATGTAAAACCAAAACTTTACCTGTTTTACGAACCGACTTATAAATGGTCTCTGTATCTAGAGGAACTAATGTTCTTAGGTCTAAAATATCTGCATCAATACCTTCAGCCTCAACATGTTTTTTGGCCCAATGAACTCCCATTCCGTAAGTAATTATTGAAACTCGATTTCCTTCATTAACTAAATTTGCTTGTCCAAAAGGAATGGTAAAATAATCCTCAGCAACCGGCTCATTTGTGCTTCTATACAACGCTTTATGCTCAAAAAACATAACCGGGTTTGGGTCTTCAAATGCAGTTAACAACATACCTTTTGCATCGCTAGGGTTAGAAGGGTAAACCACTTTTAATCCCGGCACATGGGTAAACCAAGCTTCATTACTTTGAGAGTGATATGGTCCCGCAGCAACTCCTGCTCCTGTTGGCATTCTTACCACAACATCTGCGTTTTGTCCCCAACGCCAATGAATCTTTGCTAGGTTATTTACAATTTGATTAAAACCTTCAGTTACAAAATCTGCAAACTGCATTTCCATCATGGCTTTGTGGCCTCCAATTGATAAACCTAAAGAAGAACCAACGATAGCTGCCTCGCAAAGAGGAGTATTACGAACTCTTCCTTTACCATATTTTTCAACCATGCCTTCGGTGGCCTTAAATACGCCACCATATTCAGCAATATCTTGCCCCATTAAAACCAAATTGGTATGCTTCTGCATGGCTAAATCAATTGCATTTGCAATAGAATCGATCATCCGCATATCCTTTTTAGCGCCTTCGGACTTTATTTCATTAAAATCAAAATCTGCATATAAGTCTCTTAATTCAATGCTAGTATCAGCTTTTATCTTCTCCTCTGCATAAGCAACTTCTAATCCTTCCTCAATTTCAAATTTAATTGCAGCTTTCATCTCCTCAATAATATCCTGATTAAGCACACCTTGCTCTAAAAGGTAATTCTCAAAATTAACTACAGGGTCTTTAACTCCCCATAAATCAAACAGTTCTTGTGGCACATATTTAACACCTGACGCCTCTTCATGGCCTCTCATTCTAAAAGTGATACATTCTAGCAATATTGGTCTAGGAAACTGAGCAACAGAATCTCTTAATTCACTAACTTTTTGAAATACTTCTAAAATATTATTCCCATCAACTTGATGTGCCTCCATTCCATAACCAATCCCTTTATCTATGAATTGTTTACAACGAAACTGCTCTTCTGATGGAGTTGATAAACCGTAACCATTATTTTCAATCACAAAAATGACAGGCAAATTCCAAACTGCTGCTACATTTAATGACTCATGAAAATCGCCCTGACTAGTAGCCCCGTCTCCGGTAAAAGCCAAAACAGCTTTCTTGTTCTCTTTCAAAAGATTACTTAATGCAATTCCATCGGCTACTCCTAATTGAGAACCTAAATGTGAAATCATACCAACAATATGATTCTCCTTGGAACCGAAATGGAAAGAACGATCACGTCCTTTAGTATAACCAGAAGCTTTACCTTGAAATTGAGCAAACAGTCTGTTTAGCGGCAAATTCCTACTAGTAAAAACACCTAAATTTCGATGCATCGGTAAAATGAATTCATCTGAATGCATTGCCAAAGTGCTACCTACAGAAATTGCCTCTTGTCCTATTCCTGAAAACCATTTTGAGATTTTTCCTTGTCTCAATAATATGAGCATTTTCTCCTCAATCATACGTGGTTTTAATATGCCTTTGTACAGGCCAATTAGTTCTTGGTTTTCTAAAACACCACGGTTAAAAATCATACTCATATCTTGACGGGAATCGAAATTATTTCAAACAAAAATATCTTAAAATAATTAAGTTTGTTTTCCGTTAATCCTTATTTATTAACACATGGGAATTCAAGAAATAATCGTTGCTATTGTAGTCGTTTGGGCGGTTATCTACTTGGTGCGTTATTTTATAAAACAAACCAAATCTCATGATTGTGATAATTGTAGCTTAATGGACATGAAAAAGGCCAGTGACCAAAAAAAGAAAATGGATTCAAAAACGGGTTCATAATCAGAATGCCTTTAATATATTTGGGGCAATGAGGTCTATCAAGCAAGTCTATTTTTCATTTTACGCTAAAATTGGAATTGCCCTATTAATTTTTAGTCTTTCAAGACTTCTTTTCTACCTCTTCAATACTGAAATTTTTGATACTCTTAGTTTATGGAATGTTTTAGGTGGAATTCGTTTTGACTTAATGACGATATCCATCCTTTATGTCCCCTTTTGGTTGTGCTATTTTTTCTTTTATAAAGGCAAAGCCAAAATTTTAAAGGTCCTATTTCACTTCAGTACCACCATTGCTATCGTATTAAATGCAATTGATATTGAATATTATAAATTTACGCTTAAACGAACCACTGCGGATTTATTTACAACTGAAGGAATGGCAGGTGATGTATTGAATTTATTACCACAATTTATTTTAGATTTCTGGTACATCGGACTTATAATAGCTTTCCTTATTTATTTATCTAACTTCTTATACAACAAAAGCACTAAAGGCCAAATAGAAACAATTCCAATTGTGAAAGTAATTTTAGTTTTTGCTCTTCCTACATTCGTTTTAGCAGGAATTACATCTAGAGGAGGATTACAATTAAGGCCTTTAGGAGTTTTGGCTGCGAGCCAATATGCAAGTGGTAAAAATGCTCCAATTGTTTTAAATACTCCTTTTACTATCATTAAGTCTTCATATAAAGAAGATTTAAAACCACTAAACTTTTTTGAGGAAGATGAATTAGAAATGGTTTATAACCCTATACAATCTTTCAAGCAGGATAGTATTCCTAAAAAGCTTAATGTGGTACTTATTATTGCTGAGAGTTTTTCGGAAGAGTATATCGGTTATTATAATCCAGAAAGCAATTTTACTCCATTTCTAGATTCCTTAATTGGTGAGAGTTTAAGCTTTACCAACATGTTTGCAAATGGGAAAAAATCAATTGAGGCACTTCCAGCAATTTTAGCAGGAATCCCTTCTTTAATGAACACCTCATATATTTCGAGTAAGTACTCAAGTAACCAAATAAGTAGTTTAGCGACTAGCCTAAAAAAACAAGGATATCAAACTGCTTTTTATCATGGAGGAACTAACGGTACCATGGGTTTTAATTCCTTTACCCAAATGGCAGGATTTGATAATTACGTTGGTCTAAACGAATACCCAAACAAGGAGGATTATGATGGAAATTGGGGAATATTTGATGAACCATTTTTACAGTTCTGCTTAAGAGACTTTAACCAAATGAAGAAGCCGTTTTTCGGAAGTATTTTCACACTATCATCTCATCATCCATATACTATTCCAGAAAAGTATGAAGGTAAATTCCCTAAAGGAAAAATCCCAATATTGCAAGCAGTAGCTTATACAGACTATGCTTTAAAACAGTTTTTTAAAGAAGCAGAAAAGCAAGACTGGTTCGAAGAAACGATCTTTGTTATAACAGCTGACCATACATCCACTAATTTACTTGAGGAATATGAAGGTGTACCGGGAACTTTTGAGATTCCACTAATCTTTTACTCACCTAAATACATTAAACCTAAATTCAGTAGCAGAGTAACTCAACAGTGTGATATATACCCAAGTATCATTGACTTTTTAGGATTTGAGGAAAGTATAACTTCCTTTGGAGCATCAGTATTTGATAGTTCAAAAGAAGGCTTTTCGATTAATTACCTGAGCGAGAGCTATCAGTTTTTTAGCGGTGATTATTACCTTCAATTTAATGGAGAGAAAAGCTATGCGCTTTACAATTACCAGAAGAAAAGAGATAGCCGCTTTAATAGAATAAAGAATAAGCCTGAAATTTCGGATTCAATGGACACAAAACTAAAAGCAATCTTGCAGCAATATAATCTGAGAATTATAGAGAATAAAATGATAGAACGCGATGAGTAAAAAGTTGATTCATTTTATTGTAAACCCAATTTCTGGAGCCACCAAAAAGCTTGGTGTAATCGAAAAAATAAAAAGTTTTGCAAGCCCTGATATTAACTATGAAATTGTATTTACCGAGTATGCAGGACATGCAACAAAACTTACTCAAGATGCTATAAATGCAGGTGCAAAAGCAGTTGTTGCTGTTGGTGGAGATGGGTCTGTAAATGAAGTTGGAAGGGCCCTGGTAAATACTGATATTGCTTTAGGGGTTATTCCATGTGGCAGTGGAAATGGTTTTGCCAGGCATTTAAATATTCCTTTAGATGTAAAGTCCGCAATTGAAACAATTTGTGCTTTTAAAAGTGAGCGAATTGATACGGGTTTAGTAAATGAGCAAGTATTTCTAGCAACTACAGGCACAGGCTTTGATGCTCATGTTGCTCATAAGTTTGCTGATTTTGGAAAGAGAGGTTTTTTAAGTTATATTCAGGTTAGTAAGAATGAGTTTATTAACTATCAACCTCAATCATATGAAATCACTATCGATGGTAAAAGACAAAATTTCGAAGCATTTTTAATTGTAGTAGCAAATGCAAGTCAGTACGGCAACAATGTTTGGATTGCTCCAAGTGCCTCATTTACCGACGGAATGTTAAATATTGGAATATTTAAAAAGTTTACTGTAGCAGTTATGCCTGATATTATTTTTCGATTGTTCAATAAAACGATTGAAAACGCAAACTGCTACCAAGCTTTTACAGGAAAAGAGATTAGAATTAGAGGTCTAAAGAATTATCATTTAGACGGAGAACCTATGAATGATAATGATGAAATGCACATACAAATTGTCCCTAAATCACTAAGTGTTATATGTTGAAAAGGCTTAAAAATATAAGCCCTTCACATATAACCATTCTTGCTATTGGAATTGTATTAATCTTTATCGCTTCAAACACTAATTGGGGTAAAGATAGTTGGAAGAACACAATAGAGTCTGATGCTAAAGGGTACTATGCATATAACCCTGCAATTTTTATTTATCATGATTTAAACTTTCAATTTTTTCGAGAAATAGAACAAGAAAAGTAATACCAAGAACATTTGTTTGTTGATTATCGGTCTTTTTTAGACGAAGGAGTAATAAATAAGACATTTATTGGTACTTCAATTTCACAAATGCCATTTTTTTAATAGCTCATGGAATTGTACACTTAACCGACTATGATGCCGATGGTTACTCTAAAATTTACATGCAGTTTATAAACATTGCAGCTATTTTTTATTGCCTTTTTGGACTGTTCTTTCTAAACAAAACCCTAAATTTTTATTCGATAAAAGAGTCTTCTAAAGCCCTCATTTCAATTATTGCAGTTTTTGGAACTAACCTTTTTATCTATACGATTGCAGAACCTGGAATGTCACATGTTTACAGTTTTGCTTTTGTTTCTCTGTTTATTTATTTAGGCCACTTATTTTACCATAAAAAAAAGCAAAGCGTCTTAACCTTAATGGGGCTAGTTTTAGGTTTAATCTGTTTAATCCGGCCTGTAAATGGTCTTATCATATTTAGTTTATTTTTTATTTCAGGTTTAAATCCTATAGAGTTTTTAAAATTTACTTTTAAGCCGATAGTTAAAATTTTATTCGCACTGTTTTTGTTTAGTTTAGTTGCGGGTATCCAATCTTTAATATACTATATTTCTATAGACACTTTTTGGGTTAACTCTTACCAAGATGAAGGCTTCAACTTTCTCTCACCCCATTTTATTGATATACTTATCAGCTACAAAAAAGGATTGTTTTTATATACTCCAATTTACCTTGTCTCCTTTGTTGGATTAATCTATCTCAAAAAGGAAAATATCCTAAAATGTATATACTGGGTATTATTCTTTCTACTAATTACTTATATTTTTTCTTCTTGGTGGATGTGGTTTTATGGTGGCAGTTTCTCTTCAAGAGTTTATGTAGAATTTATTCCTTTATTTATGATTCTTTTGGCTATCGCATTGGAACGAATTTCCAAAGGTTTATTTAGATCAAGCTTTATAACATTTTGTTTCTTATTGGTCGTCTTATGCCAAATTCAATCCTACCAATACAGGTACTATATTTTACATTACTCAGAAATGACTCAAGAAAAATACTGGGATGTTTTTTTGAGCTTACCGAACCACTAATCACAAATTAGTTTACATCTGTATTTTATCAGTTTAGTTTTATTCGCAGCAATCTTCTGATTGCAAATACGTTAATACAAGTAATTCTAAACTTATTGGTTATGCTAGGAAACTTTTTTATTTTGTGTGCAGGCAGCGACAAGCAACTTTTATCTAAATGCTCTAACTCAGAAAGGAACAAACACATTGGCTATGGAACTCTAGTTTTAGTTCCGGCTATTTTAGCGTTTGTATCCATGTCGTATGCACTATCTACAGTAAATGGAATTGAAGAAATGCCTTGGTTAAGTTATCTTGGTGGAATTATTTAGGCACTTATTATTTTCTCTTTTGATCGTTTTATCGTTTCTACCCATCGCCGAAAAATATCGAATAAAGAAGAGCTACAAAACCCTTCGTTTTATCTGCGATTTGCTTTTGCCTTTATTTTAGGAATTGTAATATCTCACCCATTGGTTATGCTATATTTTGACGGTAGTATTACAGATAAGATAGAGGCAAATACCGTTTTAGCTAAAAAGGCAATAGATACCGATTACAATAATCAAGTTTTAATACTAGAAGCAAAAGCAAACAAACTAGAAAGCCTAGAATTAGTAAAAACACAACAAAGAGATGAACAAGCATTAATAGTTGCACAAGAAATTGATGGCGAAGTAATAAGCAATGCTAAAGGAGAAACAAAAACTACTGGTTTATACGGTAAAGGTCCATCAGCCGAAAATAAAATATTGCACCTTAATCAGCTACAAAGTGATTTAGATTTATTAAAAGCAAAACACCAACAAGAAAAAAACAACCTAAAGCAAGAGATTGCGTCCTTAAGAAAAGAGCAACAAAGTAAAATTCAGGCTTATTCAGTTTCGCCAGATTATTTGCGAAGAGAAATGGCATTACAAGAATTAAAACAAGAAAACTCAATCGTTGGAGTTACACAATGGTTTCTAATTTTCTTATTCATTTTGGTTGATATTTTACCTGTAGTTTTTAAAACCTTTGCTCCTTTTGGAATGTATGATCGTATTTTATTAGATGATTCAATAATTATTAAAGATTTAGATAATAGCAGCAGAAGAGTGTTTAATCAAAAAGTATATGAAGGCATCAGTCAGATTTAGTTATTTTCGTTTTATGAATAAATACTCGCTACTTATTATCTTGTTTATTGCAAGTCTTTCTTTATCTGCTCAGAAAAAGATTAGTGCTGCTCAATTTCAAAAAACTCTTAATGTAGAATTTGGACATAAAAACTTTAGTCCGTTGGGAGAAGAAGAACGTCGGGCATTTAAGGAGCTACCATTTTTTAAAATAAGCAGAAAATATAGAATTAAAGCGAAATTTATTCCTGCTAAAAAGAAAGAAACTATTCGCTTAAAAACCAACACGACTAGATTACCGGCATATTATAAATTAGGCAAGGTTCAATTTAAATTTAAAGGTGAAACCTATTCATTAGATGTATACCAATACACTAAGTCTGCTGAAGTTGAAGAAACGAAAAATGATATTTTTCTTCCTTTTAAAGATGCAACTAATGGATCTCAAACTTATGGTGGTGGGCGTTATTTAGACTTAAAGCTTCCACAAAAAGGCAGTAAGGTATTTTTAGATTTTAATAAAGCATACAACCCCTATTGCGCATACAGCAAAAAGTACTCCTGCCCTGTTGTTCCTGATGCAAACAGTTTGCCTATTGAAATAAAAGCAGGTGTTCAATTCAAGGAATAAAATGAGTTCTTTTTATGCGACCTTAAGAAGAAATCCGATTGCAAACTGGTTTGTAATTAATCTTCGCTTTCTCATAGCTTATGGATTTATTCCTTCGGGCATAAAAAAGATTATTGGTACCCCGTTTGCTAATCCTGGACAACAAGGTGCTTTTATGGAATACCTAGATGCTTTGTACGCAACTGGCTTTTATTATGAAATGATAGGTTGGGCACAAGTCATGGCGGCTGTTTTATTAATTACCCAAAGATTCGCAACACTAGGAGCACTAATTTTTCTGCCTATTATTTTTAATATTATGGTTTTAACAATTAGTACCATTGGCTCTTTAACTCCATTAATTGCTTTTCTAATGTTTTTAGGAATCGTTTTCTTGCTATTTTGGGATTACTACAAATGGATAAATATTTTTAGCAAAGATGATAAGCTTTTTAATATCCCTTATGTCAATGATTATCCACAAGCGGGAAAATTTTTGGATTGTAACCGGGGTACTGATATTAGTATTACCTGTTTTTACAATCTTACTATTCAACCTTTTCCCAAAAATGCTAGAAAAAGACAATGTAAAAGGAATAATAATAGTTTTATCTTCAGCACTAGTGCCGGTAATTGCAAACCTTATTCTATTGACTCGTAATATTAAAATAAAACGGTAGTTTCCATTCCATTCGAATATTTTACACATGATTTTGTTTTAAAAATTGAATTCTATGCTAAAAAAGAGAATTAAAAGTTTTGGTCATGCATTTAATGGATTTGCAACACTAATTAAGGATGAGCCAAATGGAAGAATTCATATAATAGCAATGATAGCTATTGTATGCCTTGGATTTATTCTAAATTTTGAAAATCAGATTGGCTATTTACAATTCTAGCAATTGCACTAGTTATTGGTGCTGAGTTATTTAATTCAGCCATTGAGAATCTTGCTGATTTAATAAGTAAAGATTTTCATCCTTTAATAAAAAAAGCCAAAGACCTTTCTGCTGCAGGAGTTCTTATCAGTGCAATTTGCGCTTTTATAATCGGACTTGTCATTATTATTCCGAAACTCTCCTTTTAAGGATATTCCCCTAGAAATTTAATTCAATTAAACTCTAAAACCTGATAAAAATCATAGATGATTTACTAGTTATTGTTCATCTTTGATTTGAACAAAAACAATAGGTTAATGAATAGAATTGTATTCCCAACAGATTTCTCCGAAGATTCAGTTAAAGCTTTTGAATTTGCATTAAATTATTTAAGCAGCAGTGAAACTGAATTTATAGTTACGAATGTATATCAAATACCTTCAGGTAATGTTAGTGGAACTTTTTATCTTTTAGAAGACATAAAACGACAGGCTGAGGCAGATATGAAAAGTTTTATTGAAGGACTTTCTAAGAAACATCCAAATGTCAAAATTTCAAGTAAAGTTCTTCAAGGCGATTTTGATTCTCAGTGTAATGCTGTAGCAATTCAATACCAAGCTGATTGTATAATTATGGGAACTAAAGGTGCATCAGGAATAAAAGAGGCTCTCATAGGGAGTAATACAGCAAGTTTAATGAAAGGATTAAAAGCGCCATTATTTGTTGTACCGTTTAACGCTATGAATAATAAACTTGAAAAATTCATTTTTAGTTATGATGGTGCAGACTTAACTAATAAAGCCAAAGAACAGATTAGTAAGTTTTCTAAATGGTTTAAATTAAACACAGTGGCAGTTCATGTAAATAATCAAAAACATGAAGCTTTATCAAACTGGAGTGAATTGGATCACCTTTTTGGAGAAAATGAATTTGAGACTGAAGAAATAACAGCCGAACAATTTGAAGCAGGATTAGAATCTGTTTGTAAAAATCAAAGTGGAATCCTCTGCATGGTATGACATAAAAAGTCATTTTGGGAAAACTTATTTAACCAAAGCGATAGCAGAAGAGCCGTTATGCATGCCGAACTACCAGTTTTAGTAATACCAGAATAAATTAAAAATAAAACATATTATGAAAAAGAGAAACACTATTAGTAAAATAATGACTGAAAACCTTAAAACTGTAAATCATACAAATACAGTTGAAGAAGTTGATGTAATTATAAAAGACCATGGAATTAATCACTTTCCTGTTGTTTCAGGTGATAAGCTAATCGATATGATTAGTAAAACAGATATCGAGCAAATTAGCTTTATTTATGATTTTAATGGAGACTCAGCCAATACTGAGATATTTCCTGGTTTGAAAATAGAACAGATCATGACAAAAAATGTGAAATCAGTGCAAGCCAATGACACAATACAAGAAGCTGCGAAAATTTTATCGGAAAATGAGTTTCATGCACTGCCAGTGTTAGAAAATGAAAGGATTGTTGGTATTGTTACAACAACTGACATGATGAAGTATTTAGTGGAGGAATTTTAATCCAAATTCATTAATTTCAAAAATTCCTCGAAAATCAATTTCCGGGGAATTTTAATTTCATAAGAAAAATGAGTAATACCTATAATTTAGAAGACTTAAAAAAGGTAAGAAGAAGAAAAGATTTAATTCGAATTGCTGAAGAGAAAAACATCAGAATTAAGAATACACTTAAGAATGTTCGTTACGAAGAAGAGCTAAAGTTGCTTCAAGCCGAATTGGTTAACCTACAAAGGTGGGTTGCAGAAAAAAAATTAAGAGTTGCCGTCTTATTCGAAGGAAGAGATGCAGCCGGGAAAGGTGGTTCTATAAAGCGTTTTACAGAGCACCTAAACCCTCGTTCAATGCGTGTAGTAGCCTTATCAAAGCCTACAGAAGTTGAAAAAGGGCAGTGGTATTTTAGACGGTATATTAAAGAATTACCAAATCCGGGTGAGATTGTCTTTTTTGACAGAAGCTGGTATAATAGAGCAGTAGTTGAACCTGTTATGGATTTTTGCTCTGAAAAAGAGTACAACCAATTTATGGTTCAGGTACCGGGATTTGAACATATGCTATATGAGGATGGAGTTATTTTGATAAAATTTTGGTTTTCGATTTCTAAAGAAGAACAGAAAAAACGTTTTGAGTCTAGAATGGAAAATCCTTTGAAACGATGGAAATTTAGTGAAGTAGACATGGAAGGTCAAAGACTATGGGATAGCTACACACATTACAAGGAGCAAATGTTTTCAAAAACCCATAGCACATTTAGTCCGTGGATTATTGTAAGAACAAATAATAAAAAAACAGCACGTTTAGAAAGTATGAGATATGTTCTTTCTCAATTTAATTACTCGGAAAAGCAAATTCAAGATAAAAAAATAAGTACGTTACCAGATCCTAATGTAATCATGCGTTACTATAGAAATGCTGAACAAATTGATATTTAATAATGGAAAAGAAAGAACCAAAACTTTTAGAAGATTTTACAAAGGAGGATTTAGCTTTATTGAATACTAAAATCGGTCAAAGACAGCTTTTCTATTACAAGAAAACAAATGCCGCTAAAGCTCTTAGAATGACTAAGTACGAATTAAGGCTAAGAGAACTTCAGGGAGAATTAATCGATTTACAGAATTGGATTATTCAAAATAATAAGAAACTAGTTGTGCTTTTTGAAGGTAGAGATTCTGCTGGAAAAGGTGGAGCTATTCGCAGAATTACTGCCCATATAAACCCTAGGTATTACAAAACCGTAGCCTTACCAAAGCCTGATAGTAATGAGAAAGGCCAATGGTATTTTCAGCGATATGTAAATAAGCTGCCTGCGCCAGGAAACATTGTATTCTTTGACAGAAGTTGGTATAACCGAGCTGTTGTAGAACCAGTAAATGGTTTCTGTACTAAAAAGGAATATGAAACCTTTATGGGGCAAGTAAACGACTTTGAAAGAATGATTATTGAGTCTGACACTTACCTTGTTAAGTTATATTTCTCAATCTCTAAAGATGAACAAGCAAACCGCTTTAAAGTGATTAACTCAAATCCATTAAAGAGATGGAAAATGACGGACGTAGATAGAAAGGCGCAGCAACTGTGGGATGACTATACAGACTATAAAGTAAAAATGTTTGATAAAACAAATACTGAAATTGCTTTATGGAAAATCATAAATGCCGATCGTAAAACGAATGCCAGAATAGAAGCCTTAGAATATATTTTGGATCAATTTAAAGATGTAACCTAGATTACAATTTAACCTGCTATACTCTTGTATATTTAACAAAAATCAGATACTATGAAAAAGAATATGAGCACCACGGATCGAGTAGTTAGACTTTTACTTGCTGCGGTATTTTCAATATTGTATGTAACTCAAACCGTTACCGGAACTTTAGGTATTTTGTTACTAGTTCTTGGAGGAATATTTATTCTAACTAGCTTTATTAGTTTTTGCCCACTTTATTCAATTTTCGGAATTAAAACTTGTAAAAATTAAACTTCTAGTCAGTTTTTTGATTTAGAGAAAAAATAAGGCATTGGGAATAAAAAAATTATTAGTGTTTGCCTTTATCTGCTTAATTTGTATTGCCTTAGCATATTTGATTGCCTTAATACTGGAATACTCTTTTACATAAAAACAGGTTATTAGAATAACAGAAAATTTATTTTCTAAAAATAATTATTGAAGGTAGTTCAATAAAGTTGTATAGCACTATAATTATTCATTCGGAATTAAAACAATAAGCAATTGTTTTCAAATGGTTGAAAACCAAGGTTTCTCTTTTACCTTGAAAGATAAAATATATTGTTTTAGTTAAAAAGTAATTAAAAATTTGATTAATATTTTATTACTATATTTGTAGTATTACAACTACAATAATAGTATTAAAAATTTAAGCGAGAAAGAACTTGAGTTGATGAACCACATTTGGTCAATTGATTCCGGATACATGAAAGATATTGTATCTGAATATGAAGACCCAAAACCAGCCTACACAACAATCTCTACCCTATTAAAAAGACTGATAACAAAAGGGCATATAGGATTTAAGCTTCGAGGAAGAGATAAAGAATACTATGCCAAAACCAAAAAGCCTTCTTATTTTTCGAATGAGTTCAGAAACATCATGTCAAAGTTTTTTGATAACTCCCCTTCACAATTTGCCTCATTTTTTACAGAAGAGTCTGACTTGACCCTAGAACAATTAAAAGAATTAAAGTCATTTATAAATTCTAAAATAGAAGAAAAAAAATATTAATCATGATTCTATATTCAATCAAACTCATCCTAATAAGTTCAGTTCTTTTTATAACTTATAAACTTCTACTAAGTAAGAATAAGACATTTATCTTCAACAGATTCTATTTGCTTTTCTCTTTATTGATATCAATACTATTTCCGTTTATAGAAAATGTAGTACCAAATTGCTGAAGAAGAGAATACTATTCTGTTCACCAGCAAAAAGTTTATTGAAAATATAGAATCTGCGCAACTTGCAATTGAGCCGAGCTATATGGACAACACAGTATTAGGGATAAATACAATAGTGGTTATATACTGTATTGTCACCTTCATTCTTTTGATTCGATTTGTTAAAAACCTAACTAAGCTCTATTCCTTTAAATTAGAAAAAGGAAATCCCATAAATAAAATGAATGTCTTTTATCATTGCAAAAGGTCAGGTGTTTACAGTTTTTTTAATCGTCTCTATTTACCAAACGAGGATGTAATAAAATCATTACCAAAATCTATCCTTAAGCACGAAATTGCTCATTTTAAGCAATTTCATAGTTTAGATATTATACTAATAGAAATTGCAATTATTCTTTTTTGGTTTAATCCAGTATTCTGGTTCTACAAAAAATCTATTAAACAAAATCATGAATTTCGAGCAGACCATTCTGCGCTAATTTCTGAATGCCAAAACACTTACCTACACACAATTTTAAATCAATTAGAAGTAAAAAATTACTCCTCCTTAGGAAGTAACTTTTCTTATTTATCCATAAAAAAACGAATACAAATGATTAAAAACAGAAACAAAAAATTAAAGAATACAGCATTCAAGACAATAGCACTGTGCATTTGCACTTCATTTCTAGGACTTTTTTCTTTTAAAACCATAGAAATAGACAGAAATATCAATTCGAAACTTATTAATACAGTAAATATAGATTTATTAGACCGACCAACGGGGTTGCCAATTCAATTAGATAAAATAACAAAAGTGTCAGGTGAATATGGTAATCGAATTCACCCAATAACCAAAAAAGAAAAGATTCATACCGGGATTGATTTAATTGCGGATGAAGGAACTGAGATAATTGCCGCTGGAAAAAGGAAAGTAGTAAAGGTTGAATCAAATAAGACAGGCTATGGCAAACATATTGTAATTCAGCATAATGCTAAATATAGCACAATGTACGCTCACCTAAAGAGTATCTCTGTTAAAGAAGGAGATTGGGTCGAATTAAATCAAGTAATAGGAATAATTGGAAATACTGGAGCCTCCATAAAAACTCACTTACACTTTGAGCTTATTGAGGATGGAATTAAAGTTGATCCTGAATTGAATATAGAAAATAAATAATCAATATTGGTTTCAGGTACATTAATCCATCTGTGAATGGTAGTACTTTTGTAATAAAAAATGAATAACCATTCATGGCATGATGTAAGTATCGGCGATAATGCACCAGATATTGTAACCGGTATAATTGAAATACCTAAGAATTGCAGAGCTAAGTACGAACTAGATAAAGATTCTGGTATACTTCTACTCGACCGAGTGTTGTATTCTTCAATTAATTATCCTTCTAATTATGGCTTTATACCGCAAACTTACTGTGATGATAAAGATCCCTTAGATATTTTAGTTTTATCTCAAATTGAAATCGTTCCAATGTGTTTGGCAGAAGCACGGCCAATTGGTGTTATGCGAATGCTAGACGAAGGCGAAATGGATGACAAAATAATTGCAGTTGCCGTAAACGATATGAGTGTTGGTCATATTCATGATGTTTCTGAATTACCAGAACATTCTTTTAAGGAACTAAGAAGCTTTTTTGAGGACTATAAAAAATTAGAGAATAAACAGGTAATTGTAGAAGATTTTCAAGGAAGAGAAACCGCTATTGAGGTGATTAAGCAAAGTATGCTTGATTATAAGAAGATATGTTTAAACATAAATAAAAAAGGCGCCTTAAAAGCGCCTTTTTTTTTATGTTTTATAATTCAACTATATAGCCTGGCGAAACTCTTCAGCATGTCTTGTCGAAGCTTGGTAGCTGAGCTTGTCGAAGCTAGCCTCCGAAGTCATCAAATGATACATTCTCTTCAGGAACTCCCCAATCGTCAACCATTTTAAGAACGGCTTGATTCATCATTGGAGGACCACAGAAATAATATTCAATATCTTCTGGAGCATCATGAGTAGTTAAGTAATTATCAATTACAGATTGGTGAACAAAACCTACAAAACCGTCTCCTGAATCATCTTGCATATTCTCCTTAACTTTCCAATTATCCTCTTCTAAAGGCTCAGAAAGAACCATGTAGAATTTGAAATTTGGGAAATCCTTTTCTAAAGCTTTAAAGTGATCTATATAAAATAGCTCTCTTTTAGATCTACCTCCATACCAGTAAGAAACCTTTCTACCTGTTTTAATCGTTCTAAATAAGTGATACAGATGAGAACGCATAGGAGCCATTCCTGCACCACCGCCAATGTATAACATTTCAGAATCAGTCTCTTTAATAAAGAATTCACCATAAGGTCCTGAAACTGTAACTTTATCACCTTTCTTTCTAGAAAATATATAAGAAGAGGCAATTCCAGGATTAACATTCATCCAACCATTCTTCTCACGATCCCAAGGTGGAGTAGCGATACGAACATTAAGCATAATTTTTCTTCCTTCTGCAGGGTAAGAAGCCATCGAATATGCTCTTTCTACGAAGTCATCATTTTTCATTTGTAATGGCCATAAGTTGAACTTATCCCATTCTTCTTGAAATTTCTTAGGTTCGCCTGGATGCTCTTCAGGATGAGCCTCTATATCAATATCTTTAAAATCAACTACACATTTTGGAATTTCAATCTGGATATAACCTCCAGCCTTGTAATCCATATCCTCAGGTAATTCTACAATAAATTCCTTAATAAAAGATGCAACACTGTAATTTGAATATACAGTTGCTTCCCATTTCTTAATTCCAAAAACTTCTTCTGGAACTTCAACAACCATGTCCTCTTTAACCTTTACCTGGCATCCTAATCTCCAATTATCAGCAATCTCTTTTCTCGAGAAATAAGGTTTTTCTGTGGGAAGTATTTCTCCACCACCACTTACAACCTGACACTTACACATAGCACAAGTACCACCACCACCGCAAGCTGATGGTAAAAATATTTTCTCACTACCTAAAGTCGATAATAAAGTACTACCTGCACTTACCTCTACAGATTTCTCTCCGTTAATTGTTAAAGTAACAGGACCTGAAGAAGTTAGTTTAGCTTTTGCCCAAAGCAACAAACTAACCAACATAAGAACTACTACTAAACCTACTAGGACTGCTGCCCCAACTGTTAATGTATTTAATGCTAAAACCATTTCTTAGTTTTCTTTAAATTATAATTCAATTCCCATAAAGCTCATAAAGGCAATACCCATTAAGCCTGTAATAATAAATGTAATTCCCAAACCTCTTAATGGAGCCGGTACATTTGAGTATCTTATTTTTTCTCTAACTGCTGCAATGGCAACTATTGCCAAAAACCAACCAACTCCTGAACCAAGTCCAAATACAGTTGCTTCACCAATATTTGCATATTGTCTTTCTTGCATAAATAAAGAACCACCTAAGATTGCACAGTTAACAGCAATTAGAGGTAAGAAAATACCTAAGGCTCCATAAAGCGCAGGAGCATATTTCTCAACAGCCATTTCAACTAATTGCACCATTGATGCAATAACTGCAATAAACATGATAAAGCTTAAGAAGCTTAAATCTACATCTGCAAAATCTTCACCTAACCATGCTAGTGCGCCCTCTTTTAGAACATAATTCTCTAGCAAATAGTTCACAGGAACTGTAACTCCTAATACAAAAATTACAGCTGCTCCAAGACCTACGCCAGTCTTTACCGTTTTAGATACAGCAAGATAAGAACACATACCGAAAAAGTATGCGAATATCATATTGTCAATAAAAACGGATCTTATAAAAATGTTAAAATATTCCATGATATCTACCTTTTAAGTCTTAGTCTTCGATTAGTTTAGTATTTCTAGAACGTTGAATCCAAATGATGATTCCAACAGTTATTAATGCCATTGGAGGCAATATCATCAGACCATTGTCTGAATATCCCATATCGTAAAATGCATCAGGTATAATTTGGAAGCCCCATAGTTTTCCGGAACCAAATAACTCTCTAACAATAGCTACCACAATCAAAATCCAACCATAACCTGCTGCATTTCCTACTGCATCTAAAAATGAAGGCCATGCTTTATTTCCCAAGGCAAATGCTTCTAATCGACCCATGATAATACAGTTTGTAATAATCAGTCCAACAAATACAGAAAGCTGTTTACTTACATCGTAAACAAATGCCTTTAATACCTGATCAACTAAGATTACTAAGGCTGCAACAATTACTAATTGAACAATAATCCTAACTCTTGAAGGAATTAAATTTCTAATCCAAGAAACAATAAGGTTTGCTCCAATTAATACCACCAATACAGACAATGCCATTACAAATGCTTGTTTTACCTGAACGGTAATCGCTAATGCTGAACAGATCCCTAATACTTGAATGGTAATTGGGTTATCATCATTCATTGGGTCTGACAAAAGAGCTCTATTCTTCTTTGAGAATAATGGTTCTTTTGGTTCTTTTACTGCAACTGCTGTTGCTTCTGCTGTTTCACTCATCTTCTTTGAATTAAAACTTAATTATAGTGCTGCCTTTTGATTTCCTTTGAAATAAGGAACGTAAACATTTAGAGTTCGTTCAATCATTTCACCAACTCCTTTAGAGGTAATTGTTCCACCCGAAATACCATCCACTTTATGCGGTTCATTACTTACATCTACTCCACCTTTTACAACTTCTATAGATTTGTAAGTCATATTCTCCCCAAAAATTTCTTTTCCAATGAATCTCTCCTGAAAAAACTCTTCCTTAATCTCTGCTCCTAAACCAGGAGTTTCACTTTTGTGATCAAAAGTAGAACCAAATACAGAAGACATATCATCATTGATGGCAACATAGCCCCAAATTGGTCCCCAAAGACCACTACCTGCCATTGGGACAATGTATTTCTTCTCACCATTATCTTCAAATACAAAAAGAGGGTAGTTTCTTTTATCGGCATCCATCGTTTTAAATTCTTTCACAACATCAATATCAAAAGCAGTTTTCCCTTCAGGAGAAACTATATCGCCATCGCCATTCAATAACTTTTGATCGACAATGTATTTATCAAAAAGGTCACTTGCCTCTTCAGGAGTAGCTTTAATTTTAACAGATGCTAATATGTTCTGCATTTTTTCTAAACGCATGTTTTCTTTCTGCATAGGCTTTAAACTCTCAGCAGCAAATGCTAAAACTGAGGCCACAACCAATACTAAGATTGCAGAGAAAGTAAAAGTGTAACTATTTTTATTTACGTCCATCTCTATAATGTTTATGCAGCAACAGCTGCTATTCGTTTGTTTCTTCTTTTTATGTTTGATTCCACTACATAATGATCAATTAATGGAGCCATAATATTCATGAATAAAATAGCAAGCATTACACCTTCTGGGTAAGCAGGGTTAAATACTCGAATCATAATAGCTAAGAATCCAATTAAGAATCCGTAGATGTATTTACCCATTGCTGTTTGAGCAGCTGTAACAGGGTCTGTTGCCATAAACACAATACCGAAAGCAAATCCTCCGAATACTAATTGCTCATGTGCAGGTACTAACATAAATTCGTTTGCTCCCCAAAGGTTGAACAATAAAGCCATTACATATCCACCAACAACACCTGATAACATTATTTTCCATGAAGCAATTCCTGTAATTAATAAAATCACTGCTCCTATCAATATTGCTAGGGTTGATGTTTCTCCAATGGAACCTGGAATCATTCCTAAAAATGCACTCATAAAAGTATCTTGGTAAGCGACTCCTGCGGCATCGACAAAACCAGAAGACTTTTCAGTAGCTTGAGCCAATAATGTTGCTCCTGTAGATCCATCTGCCATGGCCATTGTAGAATCTGTTCCATCACCAATCCAAACCTTATCTCCTGACATCCAAGTTGGATAAGCAAAGAATAAAAATGCTCTTGCTGTTAAAGCAACATTTACAATATTCATACCTGTACCTCCAAAAACTTCTTTACCGATGATTACAGCAAAAATAGTTGCTGCAGCTACCATCCATAAAGGAATTTCTACAGGCAAACAAAGTGGTATTAGCATTCCCGATACTAAGAATCCTTCTTGAATTTGATGCTTTTTAATGATACAGAAAATAAATTCTACACCTAAACCTACTCCGTAAGAAACTACAACTATTGGTAATACTTTCCATGCCCCATAAAGAACTTGGTCCATAAAGGTTACTGTTTCTCCCATTGCCATAAAATGCTGATAACCTGTATTCCAGATACCAAATAACAATGCAGGAACCATTGCTAAAACAACCATTATCATGGTACGCTTTAAATCTATTCCGTCTCTTACATGCGAACCAGTATGTGTGGTATGACCTGGAACAAATAAGAAAGTTGCAAACCCGTCGTATACAGGGTAAAGCTTTTCTAATTTCCCGCCTTCTTCGAAATTGGGTTTAACTTTTTCTAATAAATTATGTATTGGATTCATCTATTATAGTGTTTAAAGATTTAGCTCATTTCTGCATGAAGCATTAATAAACCTTCTCTTACAATTTTTTGAGATTCAATTTTTGAAGTACAAATCGTTTCGCATAGAGCGAAGTCCTCAGGAGCTACTTCATATATTCCTAAATTTTCCATCATTTCAATATCATCAATCATAATTGATTTAATCAACTGAACTGGGTAAATATCAAAAGGGAAAACTTTTTCATATTCTTCAGAAACAACAAATGGTCTTTCTTCACCATTCATATCTGCAGTAAGGTTGTATTTTTTATTGGGCATCATCCAAGAAACTAAAGCTCTTGAAAGACTAAATTGGTCAGTGTTTGGAGTAATCCAACCAAACATCCTAGGCTCACCACCTTCTAACATTGCAGTTACTTGAGAATCATAAAACCCTAAATAACCATCTCTATTTATTTGTATTCCTGTTAAAACATTACCGCTAATAAACCTTGTTGTACCTTCTTTAATGTCGGTAAAAAGTGTTTTCGTATTTGCACCAATTATTGTTCTGTAATACTTTGGTGAACTTACCTGAGGGCCTGTAACAGCAACTACTCTGCTTGCATCGTATTTACCTGTTTCAAATAATTTTCCAATCGCCAAAACATCTTGTGGCTTAACCGTCCAAGCAACTTCGCCTTTTGCAATTGGATCGATATGGTGAATTTGAACACCAACATTTCCTGCAGGATGGGGACCACTAATTTTATTTAGTTGAACATTTTTTGCTTGAGTGAATGCTTCGTCTGCCTTTTCTGCTCCATTCACAGTTAAGTGTACTTTACCATCAGTTAGCTTAGCTAATGCATCTAATCCCTTTTGGAAAGTTGCCCCTTGACCATGTAAAATAAAATCATTGTCTGCTGCCAAAGGAGCAGAATCAAAAGCTGAAATAAAGATTGCTTTAGGGTTATCAGTTGGTTTTGCAACTACATCATATGGTCTTTGCTTGATAAAAGGCCATACTCCACTCGCAGTCATTTTACTAATCACATCTTCTTTCGAAAGTGATGAAGGGTCTGCAGATGTAAAATCTTCATATCTTGTTTCCTTGTCAGCGATAACAACCACTTCAAGAATTACCCTTTTTTCTCCTCTTTTAATTTCAGCGATTTCACCACTAACTGGTGATGCGAATTTAATCGCCTCGATATCTTTGTCGTAAAACAAAGTAGATCCTGCTTTAACTTCATCACCTGCCTTAACTGCCATTTTTGGCTTTAGACCCGGAAAATCTGTAGGTTTAATTGCTATAGTTTCTGAGTAAGGAGCGTCAGCTAAAACTTTGTCGGCTTCACCAACTAGTTTAATATCTGTGCCTTTTTTGATTTTAAGATCTTTTGACATAATCAATTATCAATTCGAATTTCGGCTGCAAAAATAACACTTATCTAAATTTTCAAGCATCTTTTCTATAGTTTTTTTAACATGTAATTAAGCTTGTCTTAAACCTTACCAATTCTTTAATACAGCACTACAACAACTAAGAATAAATACTGTTTTATCAGAGTAATAATTTAATTTAGCCCTAAATTAATTCCAATATGATCTTCTCAAGTCTTAAAAATGTCCTTTCTATATTATTTGCTGCTAGTTTATTTTTTGCGTGTAAACCTAAAAAAGAAGTTAGCTCCTCTCCTGCCAAAGAATGGAAAGCAGATATTCCTGAACCTAATATCTACATTGATCCTGAAGAAGATTCCTATGAAGAATCTGAAAATCCTGAGATCAAATACGAAGACCATATTTACAAAGACAACATAAATACTGTACAACTGTATGTCAAAGACCAACCTTTAAGTTATCCTGTTCTTTTCCTCAGAGATAACAAACAACTGCAACTACATTTCGACGATTTAGATTCTAAACTTCATAATTATTCTTATCAATTGGTTCACTGCAACGCAAATTGGGAGCCGTCTGGCCTAGTCGCCCAAGAATTTCTTGAAGGTTTTATGAGTGGCTTTATTAATGATTTCCAATATTCATTTAATGCATTGGTTTCTTATATGCACTACAAAATTGAGTTTCCAAACGAGGAGATTCGATTTAAGCTATCCGGTAATTATATTATAAAAGTTTACGAAGATAATGACCCTGATAAACTTGTTATTACACGTCGTTTCTTTGTAGTTGACCAAAGAGTGAAAATAAAATCAGACATTCATTTTGCAACTTTAGCAAGGCATAGAGACTTTAAACAAGAAGTGGACTTTACCTTGGACTTATCGCTTTACCCAGTAACTGATCCATATTTGGATTTAAAAGTTGTATTAATGCAAAACAGAAGATGGGACAATGCAATTACTGACCTAAAGCCCCTATTTGTTAGAACACCTGAGTTGGTTTATAACTATGAGGATAATAATCTATTTGATGGAGGAAATGAATTTCGTTTTTTCGATACGAAAGATCTCAGGTATCAATCTATGAATGTAGATGGTATTCAAATCATCGATAAAAAAACACATGTTTTTATTTTACCTGAAGAACCAAGATCATTTGTTCGGTATTTAAGTCAACAAGACATTAATGGCTTAAGGCTAATTAAAAGAGATGAGAGTCCTGATGCCAATAGAGCTGCTGACTACATGCAAACGCATTTTACATTAAAACGTCAATCTCCGGTATACAATGGTGATGTTTATGTTTTTGGTCAATTAAGTGATTGGAAGTTTCAAGAAAAATTTAAAATGAAATATGTAGAAGTAAACAACGAATATGTTTTAGACGTTTTACTAAAACAGGGTTACTATAATTACTGCTACATGGTATTACCGAAAGGTTCAGATAAAGGAGATATGGCTGTAATAGAGGGTACTCATGCAGAAACTGAAAATGAATACTATTTCTTTGTTTATCACAGAAAGCAAGGTGAAATTTATGACCGTTTAGTCGGTTTTAAAACGAAAAATTCGAACAGTAGCTTTGACTAGTTCTATTTTTTGCTAATATTGTTATATGTCTACAAGCGTAACAGAAAATATTGTCATTAGCGTAAAGGCTAAATACGAGCAAGGAAATTCTTTTCCGAGCAAGAACAATTTTTTTTTTAGCTACCACATTAAAATTCAAAACCAAGGAAACGTTGCCGTTCAATTATTAAGAAGGCACTGGTATATCTTTGATTCTAATGGTGAATATTCAGAAGTTAAAGGAGAAGGTGTAATTGGCGAGCAACCTATTATTTTACCGAATCAAATACATGAATATGAATCCTTTTGCAATTTGCAAACTGATATTGGAATGATGTGGGGCTCCTACCTAATGAAGAAAGTAGAAGACAACAAACTATTTGAGGTTAAGATACCTGAATTCGAATTAATAACTCCTAGTCGATTAAACTAATAAGGTTTGGAGATTAAGCACAAATCAAATTCCACCAAGGGTGTTTTCTTTATAGAAAAAGATGGGTTTGTTGGTGCGGAAATGAGTTACTCTAAAGCAGGAGAATCTTTAATTATTATAAACCACACCGAAGTAAAAGAAAATTTTAAAGGTATTGGATTGGGCCTACTTTTAGTGGAGTCTGCCGTAAAATATGCTCGCGAGCATGAAATAAAAATAATGCCGCTTTGTCCATTTGCTGCTGCAATGTTTAAAAAGCATGCAGAATTTAAAGATGTATTAAAATAATGGCTGAAAATAAAACAAAACCTACAGGAGCTTCTGTCGTGAAATTTTTAGAACAGGTTGAGCAAGAACAAAAGAAAAAAGACGCTTTTGTTCTGCTTGATTTGATGAAATCCATTACAGGAGAAGAAGCCGTTTTGTGGGGACCAAGCCTTATTGGTTTTGGAAACTACCACTACAAATACGATAGCGGACACGAAGGTGACTTTTTTATTGTTGGCTTTTCTCCCAGAAAAACGGCCTTAACAGTTTACATTATGCCTGGGTTTAAGCGTTATGATTCTTTAATGCAAAAACTCGGTAAACACAAAACAGGAAAATCTTGCTTGTACATCAAAAGACTAGCTGATGTTGACATGGACATTCTGACTGAATTAATTTCTGAATCAGTTAAATACATGAATGAGAAGTATAATAGTTAATTAGGAATTTCAAATCTGGGAATTACGAATTATTGAAAGGCACTTCGATAATTCCACACGCTCAATAACAATTCACCCATTAAAACACGAAATGACTTTTTAAATTTTAGAGTGTTCAATTTCGTAATTGAAAAATTCATAATTCGTAATTAAATCACTCTTTTTCTCTTTAATTTAGCCACTCATTTAAAAAATCTATATGTATCCTACGATATCTGATTTACTGAGAGATTTATTTGGAATTGACATCCCTCTTCCCTTCCCTACATTCGGCTTTTTTGTTGCTCTATCTTTTTTAATTGCAGCGTATTTTTTTACCAAAGAACTAAAAAGAAAAGAAGCATTGGGTTGGTTAAAATCTCAAGTAATAGAAGTAAAAGTTGGCGAAAAAGCTAGCTTAATAGATATTTTAGGAAATGCACTAGTAGGCTTTATCTTCGGTTTTAAATTGGTAGAAATTTTCTTGCACTACAGCGACATGGTTGCAGATCCGCAAGGCTTTATTCTTTCTACCAGAGGAAATATTTTGGGTGGTATTGCAGGTGCTGTATTATTCGGGTATTTAAAACACAGAGAAAAAGAAAAAACCAAATTAGAGGAACCTAAATTGGTTAAGCAAAAACTTCACCCATACGAGCTTGTTGGCAACATGACCATGATTGCTGCTATTGCAGGTATTCTAGGAGCGAAGATTTTTCACAACCTCGAAAATTTAGATGAATTGTTAGCAAATCCTGTTAATGCTCTTTTATCGTTTAGTGGCTTGAGTATTTATGGAGGTTTAATAATTGGCGGTGGAGCTGTTTTATATTATGCAGTAAAAAATAACCTTACTTGGGTTCATGTTGCTGATGCTTGTGCCCCAGGTTTAATGGCAGCCTATGCTATGGGAAGAGTTGGTTGTCAGATGTCGGGCGACGGTGATTGGGGAATGCCAAATACAAACCCCAAACCCGAATGGATGAGTTTTTTACCAGATTGGATGTGGGCTTTTGATTATGAGGGAAATGTATTGGGAAGAGATTTAGGTTCTCCCGGGAACCCCGCTGAATTTGTTGATGCCGGTGTTACTTATATTTACGAGGGTAATGCTTGGCCAACACCTTTCTACGAAACAATTATGGCTACTATCATTTTCCTTATTCTGTGGAATATGAGAAAGAAGATCATGATTCCAGGCGTAATCTTTTCAACCTACCTACTTTTAAACGGTATTGAACGATTCTTTATCGAAAAGATTAGAATCAATCCTGATTATCATTTCTTGGGAATTGATGCTACGCAAGCAGAAATTATTGCCATACTAATGTTTGTAGTCGGAATTGCAGGAATTGTCTATTTCACAAAGAATAAAACGAAGATTATCCCACAGCAGACCGTTTAATGGAACTTAATCTCGAAATACTTTGCGAGCAGGTTTGCGACTTAAGTAAAGAGGTTGGTGCCTTTATTAAACAAGAGGTCAACAAAGTTGGAAACCAAGACATTGAAACTAAGTCATTAAACTCTTTGGTGAGTTATGTAGATAAAACTGCTGAACAAAAAATCGTTAAACGATTATCCGAATTATTACCTGAATCAGGTTTAATTGCCGAAGAAGGAACGTCTAGCAAGGTTGGAGATACCTTCAATTGGATTATTGACCCTTTAGATGGAACAACAAATTTTCTGCATGCTCTACCCGTTTTCTCTGTAAGTATTGCATTGCAAAGGAATGAAGAAATCATTTTAGGAGTTGTTTATGAGGTAAATCAAGATGAATGCTTTTATGCCTGGGAAGGCAGTAAATCATACCTCAACGGAGAGGTAATTCAAGTTTCAAATACAGAGCAATTGTCCGATTCTTTGCTTGCAACTGGATTCCCCTATTATGATTTTGATCGATTAGATTCCTTTTTCGAATTTTTGAAATATTTAGCACAAAACTCTAGAGGAATACGCCGAATGGGTTCTGCGGCTGTTGATTTAGTTTATGTTGCTTGTGGCAGATTTGATGCTTTTTTTGAATATAGCCTGAACGCTTGGGATGTTGCTGCAGGAGCATTTATTGTTAGGCAAGCAGGAGGAAAAGTATCTGACTTCAAAAGTAAAGATGATTGGTTGTTTGGAAGAACCATTATAGCAAGTAATAATAATTTAGCTCTGGAATTTCAAGCTAGTCTTAAACGATACCTAGGTTAAGTTACGACTTTTACCCTATTGAGTTAGGTATTACACTCTAATACATTTGTTGTAAACAATAACAACAAATGAAAAATCTATCCCTCACTTTCTTATTTCTCTTTTTGATTTCTGTAAATGCTATAAAAGCTCAAGAAATAACAGATTTTGAATGATTTGCAGATGATTATGAAGACGAATTTTATTTAGGATTAGGAGTTTCCGGAGTTCGACTTAGTAATAATGATGCACCAAATCCTGAAAATCATAAAACCGGAGGACTAGTTTTTAGAATTGACACAAGAAGAATAAATTTTGATCTTGGCTCGCCTAGAATATATTATGAAAATAAATTACTTGGAGATGTAATAAGTTTAACTGCTGATGTTGTATCAGGAAGAGGCGACATATATCAAACTGAATCTAGCGGATTATCGACAGGTTTATTGGGTTGGTGGTCAATACTTTTTAATATTACAGAACCTAAAAAGTACCAAGTTGCATTAGGTCTTAACCTAAATGATTATTTTTTAACGGCTGCTTATCCAGAGGATGTATCGAAACCATACTCAAACGTTGGTAATAACATTGTGCAGGAACCGAATGGTTATTATTTTGGTGCAGGTCCTGCAGGAACATTTACCTATTATGTAAATTCCTTATTGATGCTAGAGTACCATACAGCACTTTCGATTCCATATTATCGACTTGAAAGCGAGAATTTGGTTGAAAACCCAGGAGGTTATAAAATGCCCTACTTTCTAAACCATAAAATTGAAGCCATTACATCGAAAGGTTTATTCGGAGGTTTAGAACTATCTAACATTATAAATCGTGGAGATCTTCCAAATAATACGGCGAGAAAGGAGTGGTATGTTGACTTTAGAATAATGCTGTAAGTTAATTCTCGGGTAAAAATACTTCAGCCATCATGCACCTTACACTTCCTCCTCCTACTTTTTCTATTGTAGGGATAGAAATAGGAATTAACTCTGCAAATTGTTTTAAAGTATCCAGTTGAGATTGATTAAAGCTCCTATTCGCAGTTTCGGACAGTATAATAAATGAATTACCTTTCGAATTATTTACCTCAAGGATATTCCCTGCAAAAGCATTCATTTGTTCTAAACTAATTGTGATAATTGTTTTTCCAGTTTTTTCAAAAGAGTCAATGAGGCTTTTTCGATCTTCCTTATCTCGCACAGCATCTAAACATATTAGCGCAAAGCTCTCCCCAACACTCATCATTACATTGGTATGATAAATTGCTCTACCTTTTAAATCAACTGCATTAAAAACAATTGTTTGGTAGCCCATTTTGTTTGCGAAGGCATCTAGCACTCTTAGGTTTGTTCTTGGAGACAAACAAGTGTAGGCGATTTTGTTTACACGATCCAAAACCAAACTACCTGTTCCTTCTAGGTAAATACTTTCGTTCTCGAAAAATGCTAAATCAATCAACTCTTGTGGAGGATTTTTTGGTCGTACAATAGTTGCGTTCACTAATAAGCCTTTTTCATTTATTAAATACCTTAAATAAAGAGTAATACTATTAAAAGGGTATTTCCCTTCCTTCATACCATTAGGAACTACCGACTTTTTTAAAAGTATCTAAATACACCTTCTTCCGTACATTCCATTTTCTGCAACTTTGAAGGATATTCTAAACATGATTTGAGGTATGGAAGGTCTTCAACAATAGCCGTTTCGTTTTTTTCTTTTGGTTTTGCTAAAGGGGAATTCTCAAAAACTTGGTCTTTATAAAAAGTGGAACTTATATGCCGTCCGTCCTCAAATATTTTTTCAGATTTATAGTTCCCACTTGAATAATATTCTATTGAACTTCCATGTAAAATCCCATTAAAATAGGATGTTGATGAAACTAATTTCCCTGTATTATCCCAAATTAATTTTTCACCTGTAATCAAACCAGAGTCTAGGTCAGCATACATTGTGTAACTCTTCTTTACATCATTTATGTAATATTGTCTCTCTATAGCTTGCCCTTCTTCACCTTGATAAATAATGGAATAATAGACTGCTTCAACAGTACCAGATTATTTTTCCTCACTATCAAAATAAGTAGTATCCTGGGAAAATCCAAGAAGCACCAAAAAAATAAAAACAAATAATAAAACGACTCTCAAACGGTTCTTCAAATTGACTTAGACCCTATTCGTCCTCCACTTTGACTTTGAAATCTGCTTTGATGCACTTTGAGAATTATCTGAAGATTTAGCTTGAATTAAACTAGCTGCAACAAGGGCTGCAATTTCATCTTCTGCCTCGCTTTTAGAGTCTAAGTATTCTGGCTTAAAATGATGTTTAACGAAATTGGTATCAAAATTTCCACTAACAAAAGCCTCATGTTCCAACGCAAACTTGCAAAACTCTAAAGTAGTCTTCACTCCATTTATTTGGTACTCATCTATTGCTCTCAACATTCTTTGTCTAGCCTCTTCCCTATCTTTGCCAAAGGTTATTAGCTTAGCAATCATTGGATCGTAATAAATTGGAATATCCATCCCTTCTTCAAAACCATCGTCTACCCTAACACCTAATCCTTGCGGACGAACGTAAGTTTTTAGATTTCCAATGTCTGGTAAAAAGTTATTAGTAGGATCTTCGGCATATACTCTCACCTCAAATGAGTGGCCTTGAATTTTCAAGTCTTCTTGAGTAAAAGGTAATTTCTCCCCTCTAGCAACATTTATTTGCTGGCGGACTAAGTCCACTCCTGAAATTTGCTCGGTTACAGGGTGTTCTACCTGCAATCTTGTATTCATTTCTAAAAAGTAAAAATTTAGATTTTCGTCTAACAAAAACTCTACTGTTCCTGCTCCCACATAATTACATGACTTAGCAACATTTACTGCTGCTTCTCCCATTTGTTTTCTTAATTCCGGTGTTAAAACTGCAGATGGAGCTTCTTCAATTACTTTTTGATGCCTTCTTTGAATAGAGCATTCGCGTTCAAACAGGTATACCATGTTTCCATGAGTATCTGCCAAAATCTGAATTTCAATATGGCGAGGAGAACCAACAAACCTTTCTATAAAAACTGCGCCGTCTCCAAAAGAAGAAATTGCTTCTGAAACTGCGCGGTCCATTTGTTCCCTAAAATCTTCGACACACTCTACAATACGCATTCCTTTTCCACCGCCACCGGCACTTGCTTTTACCAATATAGGGAATCCAATTTCTTGAGCAATTTTCTCTGCTTCAGCAACATCTGTAACTGCTTCATCTGTACCCGGTACTAAAGGAATTCCATAATCCTTAACTGCTGCTTTTGCTGCCAATTTGCTACCCATTACTTCCATTGCCTCTGGCGAAGGACCAATAAAAATTATTCCAGCTTCCTTCACTTTTCTTGTGAAATCAGCATTCTCAGACAAGAAACCATAACCCGGATGTATTCCATCAACGTTTAAATCTTTACAAACTTGAATTAACAAGTCTCCTTTTAAGTAAGATTCTGAAGAAGGAGCAGGGCCAATATGAACTACTTCATCGGCATAGCGTACAAAAAGCGCATCGCGATCAGCATCTGAAAAAACCGCTACCGTACTGATTCCCATCTCCTTAGCAGTCCTCATAATACGGAGTGCAATTTCACCTCTGTTGGCTACCAAAATCTTCTTCATGTCTTCTGTTTTGCGCTAAATTAGGTATATTCGATTTTTAAATAAAATCAAAATGAGCAAAACTATTTTTGAAGAAAAACAACGTTTCGATAGTCCATTAGCCTATGTTGCTTTAGGATTAGCTTTTGTAGTAATTACCTACACTACATTCTTTTCAGGTGGCGATAAAACAATTGAAAGTCAACTTTTATCTTATCTTCCATTTCTGCTAGTATTAGCGTTTTTCTTTACAATTAAATTAAAAACAAGAATCGACGAGAATGGAATTCACGTAAGCTTTTTCCCATTTATAATCAAAGAGAAAATATTTAGCTGGTCTGACATATATTCTGCAGAAGCTGAAAAATATAGTCCAATTTCTGAATATGGTGGATGGGGTTATCGAATTAAATTCTCTAAAAAAGCAAAGGCATTTACTACACGAGGAAATAAGGGTATCAAAGTGGTATTAAAGGATGGAAAAATCAGAATGATAGGAACTCAAAAGATGGAAGATGCCAACCTTTGCATTAATCAGTATCTAGAAAAAAAGGCATAAATGCACCTATTCTATTCAAAACAAATTGGCAAGAGTGAAATTGTTTTAGATTCAGATGAGTCTAGGCATTTGGCAAAAGTTTTAAGACTTCAGGATGGTGAACAAGTTATTGTTATTGATGGACTTGGAAAAAGATATCAATGCAGCATTGTTTCTGCCAATCACAAAAAAGCCTTACTTACTATTGATAAAACCGAAAACCTAGCTGAACACTTTGGGATCAGTATTGCTGCTGCTCCAACAAAAAATTTAAATCGTTGGGAATGGTTTCTCGAAAAGTCAACAGAAATTGGAATAGATGCTATCTATCCTATCATCTCATTCCATTCTGAAAGAAAAGTTCTTAAACGCGACAGACAAGAACGAATTTTAATTTCTGCTATGAAGCAATCCTATAAAGCCACACTTCCAAAACTTGGGGATATAGAAAAATTTGACTCTTTCTTAAAAGTTGATTTTAAAGGCCAAAAACTTATAGCACATTGTTATGAAGAGATAGGCAAGAGTAATTTGAAGCAAGTATTCAGAAAAGGGGAAGATGCCTTAATTTTAATTGGGCCTGAAGGCGATTTTAGTGAAATAGAAGTTAAAAAAGCAATAGAATCGGGCTTTACACCAATATCTTTGGGAGAAAGTAGATTAAGAACTGAAACAGCTGCTTTGATTGCATGTCATTCTATACATTTGCTAAATGAATAAGCTTTTAGTCATTTTATTGGTTTTTGCAAGTTCCTTAAGCGCTCAAGAAAATCGTTTTCAAATTGGTATTCTAAAATACAATGGCGGTGGAGATTGGTATTCAAACCTCGAAACGAGCCTTCCTAATTTAATTCGTTTTGCGAATCAAAATTTAAAAACTAATATTGGGGAAGAGCAAGCCATTATTGAGGTTGGAAGTACAGAAATTTTCGACTATCCTTTTATTCACATGACAGGTCATGGAAATGTTGTTTTTAATCAGCAAGAAGCAGAAAACTTAAGAATTTACTTAGAAGCTGGAGGCTTCTTACACATTGATGACAATTATGGAATGAATGATTTCATCATTAGAGAATTAAAAAAGGTATTTCCAAATGAAGAACTTGTTGAAATTCCTTTTACACATCCAATTTATAATCAGAAGTATGAATTTCCGAATGGATTGCCAAAAATTCATAAGCATGATGGTAATCCACCAATGGGTTTAGGAATTGTAAAAGGTGGAAGATTACTGCTTTTTTACACAACTGAATGTGATTTAGGTGACGGCTGGGAAGATGCTGAAATTCATAACGATTCGGATCAAACCAGATTAAGAGCGCTACAAATGGGAGCCAATATTTTATCTTTTGTTTTTAATGGCGAGTAATGTCTGTTGAAGAGTTTATCGAAGCCAACATTCACAAATCAACTGCTGAGTTAAGTTTACTCCTTAGTAAAAAGCCTGATTTTCCTAGAGATTATATCATCAATCAAATCAAGGGCAGAAAAATAGCAAAGTCCAAATTTCCTTTTTTACTTCAAATAAATTCAATAAAGTTTCCAAATTCACGAGCTTTGGAGCAAGCCTCCTCATCAGAAACCGCAGCTTTTAAAACCTCCTTATTTTCTGGTAAACGAGCCATAGATTTAACCGGAGGTATGGGAATTGATTCTTATTTTTTTTCTAAAAGATTTGATGTAATTGATTATGTAGAAGCCAATCCTGAGCTTTTTGAAATCACAAAAAAGAACTTTACAATTCTTGAAGCTGAAAATATAAATTCACATTGTAAAAAGGCAGAAGGGTTTTTAAGAGAAACTAAATTTTATTATGATTTAATCTATATCGACCCTGACCGCAGAGCCGCAAAATCAAAGGCATTTAAAATCGAGGATTGTGAGCCTAAAATGACTGATTTACTTCCGATTATAAATGAAAAGGCAGAGAACTGTTTAGTAAAGCTATCCCCCATGCTTGACATTAAACAAGCATTGGGCGAGTTTAAAAATTGTAAAACAGTTTACGTAATTGCAGTTAAAAATGAATGCAGAGAATTACTTTTTCAACTTAAAAAAGATTATTCAGGAGAAGCAACTATTCGCACAATTAACCTTAATAGTAAAACACAACAATCATTTAATTTTGATTTCGAACATGAGCAAAAAATCGAAGTAAAATTGGAAGTGGTTGGTTCTTATATTTTAGACCCAAATGTTGCAATTTTAAAAGCAGGAGCGTTTAAAACAGTTTCTGAAATTTTCAATATTGCAAAGCTTGGAATTAATACACATTTATATACTTCAAATAGCCATGTTCCAAATTTTCCAGGTAGACAATTCAAGGTTCTAAAAGAGGTAAAACTTAGAAAAGGAGAACTAAAACAAGCTAATGTAATTTGTAAAAACTTCCCTTTATCTCCTGAACAAATAAAATCAAAGTACAAGATTAAAGATGGTGGCAAGAAGTTTCTAATTGCCTTAACTGATATGAATAACCAAAAGAAGGTGTATTTATGCGAGTTAGAAATTTAGACTGCTAACTCTGCTACTAAATCCTTACCAAAAACTGCCAATGCTTTTACCTCGCTTATAGATGCCAATCGTTGTCCTTTCACAATTAACAGGTATTCTCCATTAGACTCAACATGGTAGTATGGATGACTTTCGAAGAATAGAATTAAACGGTCTGTAAAGAATGAGCGTATCGCTTCTTCATCATTCCCCCTTAACAAAAAACGATGAGAAAAATCTTCATACCCTTCGATGTTGATATCTTGGAACCCAGCCAAACCGGCAATTCTATCAAATATCCGTTCTTTATCTAGTCTAAATTGAGGGATCGTTTTTCCTGTTTGAATAATTAGCATGGTAAGTTTATGATTCTCTCTTGCAATTAATTCTCCCTCATAAAAATCAACATCAAAAAGTTCGAATTTAAGACCATTATGGATACCATTAAAAACATTGTAAGCATGGTCTATTGTTTTTGTTTTAAAGAAAGGAAAGGTTTCCAAAACTGGCGTTTCAAAAACCGAATTCGATTTAAAATTCCAAGATATTTCTTTAGCAAAATCTTTTAATTTGTGTTGACGATCGGTTAAGAATCCGGTTTTTTTAATGATTGAAGTCAATTTCATCATCCTTCTTGCTGCAAAAGGATGAGACGATTCTGATTGATGAATATCCAAACCAATTACCTCCATGTTACCGCCTTTCTTTTTAAAGTCCTCTTCATAATGATGTAAGTGTTCCATAACTGAACTATCTACAAATTGACTCAATGAATAATCAAGGATAATTTCTTTTCCATTAGGAACAGAATCCAGCTGTTGTTTTAATCTTAAAAAATTGAGAAAACTAGAATGTCCCTTAACACTTAAATACATTTTACCGTCAGACTCTTCATATAACAAAGTATTTGATCTAAATGGGTGTTTGAAGAACTCCATTCTATTCTCCATTAAAAATAATTGGATTAGAAAAGTGGTTACCATCCCAATTAAAATTCCATTAATCAAACCAAATAGCAAAGTGGAAATAAGAGTAATTATAAAAATGAAAAATTGATCTTTTCCTGCTTTATACATCTTTTTAAACTGAGCTGGAGAAGCCAATTTATAACCTGTATAAACCAAAATCCCGGCCAATGCAGAAAGTGGAATACGATTTAAAAACTGACTAAATAGTACTACGAATAAAGCTACAAATGCTGCGTGTGAGAAATTAGCTTTTCTGCTGTTTGCACCATTATTTACATTTACAGAGCTACGCGCAATTACGGTTACTACAGGTAAACCACCGATAAAACCAGAAAAAATAGTTGCCAAACCTAATGCTTTTAAATCTCTATTTACGTTTGACCTGCGTTTCTCAGGGTCTAACTTATCCACCGCCTTTATACTTAGCAAGGATTCTATCGTTGCAATTAAACTTATGCTTATAACTGCAATAGCAAAGGCACTAGTGTTCCATTTTTCAAAATCAGGAAAAACAATACTGTCTGATATATTCTCCGGCACCTGAATAAGACTTTCTAATTCAATTGGAAAGGGCAAATCTGAGAATAATTCGAAATAATAATAAAAACCAATAGCCATTAATACAATCCACATGGGAGCCGGAACAGAATGAAAAGCCTTATAAGGTATTTTATTGTAAAAGAACATGATTAAAAGGCTGACTATTCCAATAATACCTACGTAGGGTATCGAATCCGATTTAGCAAGCCTTATCAGGGAGTTTGGTATTTCAGCTAGTAAAAATAAATTATTGGCTGCTTCTACCCCGCTTTCACCCAACATTACATGAATTTGTTTCGCAATAATAATTAAGCCTATTGCCGATAACATGCCTTGAATAGTTGATGATGGGAAAAAGTCTGCCAGGTTTCCCAGCCTTAGAAAACCTAAAATCAATAAAACAAACCCCGAAACAACTATTGCTGCAAGAGCATAGGTATATCCCAGGAATAAATTATCGCCTCCAAGCGCTACAATGGTCGTTAAAATAACTACTACTAGTCCATTTCCAGGGCCTGTAATAGTCACGTGAGATCCACCAATTAAGGCAACTACAACCCCTCCGACTACAGATGCAATAATTCCTGCCATTGGAGGCACCCCAGATGCAATAGCTAAACCCAAAGCCAATGGCAAAGCAATTAAGGATACAATGAAACCAGCCATAATATCCTTGGCCCATGATTTATTTTGCTTATCCTCAGTCATTATTTTCTACAATCATTAAATCACATGGCATATCAGATAAAATATATTCCAAATCGTGTGGGAAGAAACGATCAAAAAATCCAAGTTTTTTATCCGGACTATTCATAATTAAAAGATCTGTCTTTTTTACTTCAGCAAAATGACCAATAGAATAGCCCAGCTTTCCAAACACACACTTTGTTTGAATATGAGCTCTGCCTTTATTCTCTATTTTTTCAATAATATTCTTAATTCTGTATTCCTCTTGCGATCGAACCCTTTCCTTTTCTTGGGCAGCTTTTATTAATGATTTGTCATCATCAATTTTAGTCTTAACCTGCTTTTTAGGTACCTCCTCTACAATTACAATATCGCTAACATCAAACTGGTTAGCAAAACTTAGCGCTGTTTCTATAGTATTTCCAGTTTTCGAATGATTAATTCCGTTAACTACTACTGAGGATAAACCAGTTTCATTTTTACTTGGATGAGTTACTAGCAATAAAGTACATGGAGGTTTTCGAGAAATCTTTCTAGCTACAGAACCGATGTAATACCTCAACATAGCTTCATTTTGCATTGCTCCAAGAATTAACATATCTATTTTCTCTCTCTTAGAAACAGTGTATAAAACCTCCACTGGGTTTCCTTCTTCCCAAATAATTTCAACTAGTTCTTTTTTAAGTGCAACTTTTTCGAGTAGCTCATTCATTTTTGATTCTAAAGCTTTAGATTTTTCACCAGCGTGAATTAGAACTAGCCTAGCATTTAATTTGCTACTAATTCTTTTTGCTTCGTAAAGAAGAGCTTCAGCTCTTGGGGAAAAAGCTAAAGCAGTTGCTATTTTTTTGAAAGATTTGATATCGCTGCTATTTGAAAACGAAAATAAGGAAAGGAATCCTACAATTTTCTATTTATCCCAGTCGATACTATCCCAGTAGGAACCTTTATGTCTCTCTTTTAAAGTAAAAGCTAGCACGATACGAATATCATTGTTTTTTATAGGTAGTCCAATACCTCTGTAACTATTTCCATAACCGGTTAGGTACCTTAAAGTCCTAACAGACACCTGCAGACTATTAAAAGCCATGCCAAAACCAGCCTCGTATCCCGCAGGAAATCCGGTAAAACCGGAAGTGGCAGATCTCACTGAAGATTCTTGATCAATCCTAACACCTGCATAAATAATTCGACTCACTGCCGGACCAACGTAAAACCGCAATTTTTTACTTCCCAAAACAAATTTGGGAGTAAAATCTAAACGGTAAAATGTAAAATTTAAATTCTGAAGTGTCCTTAATCCGTTTCGTAAGGTAAATGCCGCAGAAAAGTTACCCCCGGTCCTCGCAAATGAACCTTCTAAAGTCCACCAATATTTTGGATCCCAGCCCCTTCTATTTTGATTTCTTGGCTGTCCTTTTGAATATTGCATTCCAAATGAAAAGCCTGAGCTTGATCTGCCATCCCTAAAAAAAACCGCATCGTCTATTGATCCCTCCTGAGGAGTTATATCGCTATGAATTTAACTTAAATTAAACCCTACCTCATAAAGCTGTGCTTTTAAAGAAAATTGGAAACAAAAAACGAATACTATGATTGCTATTACTAATCGCATTAAACTAAGTTCGGTAATGGAAAGTCTTCCAAGTTTTTATATTTAAACTCAAAATTAAGCTCTTTCATTCTATTAGAATTAATCTTTTTCCCTAATCTGTCGTCGTTCAAATCAAATTTAGGAATTGAAATATCCAATTGGTTTGCAATTGATTTATAATAAAATTGCTTCGTTGGGTGATCAGGATTACATAAGTTAAATACACCTGTATTCCAATTACCTAAAATTTTACTTGTAAAAGCAACAATTTCTTCTGCGTGAATTAAATTAACTGGAGCCTTCGGCTGTCGCACATCCGATCTACCAGACAAAAACTTAATCGGATGACGGTCCACTCCAACCAATCCGGCTAAACGTAATATCACGTGTTTTGAACTAAATCTATCCATCAAATATTGTTCAAAACGATTTATTTTAATAGCATTGGTGGTAATAGGTTTTACCAAACTGTCTTCATTTATATCTCTAGCTTCTGACCCATACATAGATGTTGAACTGGTATAAATAATCTTTAAGTTTTGATTACAAATTCCATTGGTAAACTCTATCAACCGACTTGGATAGCTTTCACTTGATGATGGGGGAATAGTAACAATTAAAAAATCGAACTTAAACTCTTTTAATTCATTTAATGTTTCAATATTTAGAAAATCAATGTCGTAAGACCACTGCTTAATCTGTAAATCCGTTTTAACGGAACGATTAACTCCATAGACCATATGGTCTTCTTCTATTAAATTATTCACAATTTGTTTTCCCAACCAACCTAATCCTAATACACAAACGCTTTTCATATAATAAATTCCAGTATTTTTGGCTGCCATAAAAGAATCCATCTATGGCATTTGAATTTCATAAAGATAAAGAGACCTACATTAAGTATCAGCAAGAAAATGCTGAAAAATTTGTAATTCCATTTATTGAAAAAAAGCTAGCTCTTAAAGCAGGCATGCATGTTATGGAAATTGGATGTGCAGAAGGTGGAGTTCTTAAAGCATTCTTAAATAGAGGTTGTATCGGAACCGGTGTAGAATTGTCGGAAAGTAGAACTAAAAGAGCAGAAATAGTTTTAGCTGAGGAAATAAAAAGTGGTCAGGCAAAACTTGTAAATAAAGATATTTATCATGTTAATATCGACAAAGAAATGCCGCATCGTTTTGATTTAATTATTCTAAAAGATGTTATAGAGCATATTCATGACCAAGACAAAATTGTTTTAAAACTTAGAGATTTTTTAAAGCCAAACGGTCATATTTTTTTCGGATTCCCGCCATGGTATATGCCATTTGGAGGACATCAGCAGATTGCAAGTAATAAGTGGTTAGACAAATTACCCTATTACCATCTTTTGCCAATGACATTGTATAAATCTTTTCTAAAACTATTTAATGAAAAGCCTATAATAATCGAAAACTTGGTTGAGATAAAAGAAACAGGAATTAGCATTGAAAGATTCGAGAAACTCATTAGGAAACATAATTACTCTATCCCAGAAAGGACTTTTTACCTTATAAATCCAATTTACAAATACAAGTTTAATATTAAGCCGAGAAAACAATTTGGATTAATCTCCGCAATACCTTTCTTTAGGAATTTCTTAACTACTTGTATGTACTATTTGGTAAAAAAAGAAGGAGAAAACTAACGTTCTCCTCTTTCTCTCTTTAACTTTTTGTACTCTTTTTCTACAGCACCTTTATTATTTGAATAAACACCCATATAGTGCGAAAATAATCCAAAACCCCAACCTAAAGTAGAGTAAACAGGCCAATATCCATCGTAGTAACCAAACCTAGCTCTTGTAATGTACCAGAAAGCCCAAATTAAAATATTAATAATTACATAGGTTCTAGCATGTCTTCTAAAGTTTACTCTAGCCTCAGCTTCTTCGTATAATTCTTGATCTTTTTTATCTAAGTTTTCCATAATCTAACTTTTTATTCTTTTTAAATTCATTTCAAAAAATGGATATAATTGCCCATTCATCTCAAAATCACCTACTTCTTTCCAAGTATTTTCAGTAATCGTTATCGTATAAATAACTGTTCCTTGTGGCGTTGGTATTTTCCAAACATAATTACCATTACTTCCTTTCAACTCATATTTACCATCTCTTCCATCTCCTAAAAAGGAAGTCATAAAAAACCCACCATTTGTATTTGGCGAAATAAAAGCAATCGCGTCATGAATGATTGAACCATCAGATTTCCCTACCCCCCTTACCTTAATTATTGTTGAGTCAAGGTCAAATCGAATTTCTTCAGTTTGAGTAAATTCTTCTTTTACTCGTGTTTTAGTATTCATGGCCCAACCGGAGCCCTCCCAATCGCCAACCATAATGCTTAGCTCTTGCATTAGTTTTTTATTCTCTTGGTTATAATATTCATCTTGTGCACTTAGGCCAACGAAGGAAAGTGAACAGATTACCATTGTGATTAAATTTTTCATTCTTCTATTTTTTATCTGTGTTTATATAGGACTTTAGGTGATTCACATATTCTTCAAATGCCAACACCCCTATTTTTTCAATTTTACAGGTTGTTAAAGGCCGCTTTCCTTTAAAAGATTTTGTAACCGATATATATCCGGCCTTTTCTAACTTATCTATTTGCACACTTAAATTACCTGCGGTTGCAGCTGTCTTTTCTTTAATAAAAGTAAAGTCTGCTTCCTCCACTCCTATTAAAAGCGAAACAACAGCTAGCCGTAATTGAGAGTGCAATAATGGATCTAGAGACTTAAACATATTGTTCCTTTGAATTTGCTAATAAGTGGCCGGGAATAATATAAGAGGCAACAATTGCTATCATTATTAAAATAAGTTGATCTGTAAATTCTACGTGAAAAGCTATAGTTCCGCAAATCCAAGCCACTACTCCTCCTTTTCTAAGTGGGTTGAACTTTAAAATGCCTCCACTAACAAAAGTTCCTAATCCATAAAGCAACATTATTATTGGATAAGATGCCTCTAATCCTATTTTTCCCATTCCAAATAAAACGGAGAAAAGTGTTACTAAAAAAGCAATCCATAGATGTTTCATAGCCCTTTCAGGATAGGTCTTCACTTGTTGAGTGCGCCCTTTCCGATATCCAATTACTCCGGTTAAAATCCCTCCCAAAGTCATTAATATAGGCCAAGCAATCCAGTGATGCTCGTATAATTCAAATTTTAACAGATTGTAATTTGATGTAGCCGCAATTAATACAAGCCAGCCCCATATTAAGTAAAAAACACTTCCTTCTTTAATATTCCCTTTTGCTGAGCTAATCATTTCTTCTATTAGCTGTAAATTTTTTGTCGTTTCTTCCATTTTATCTATAAATATATCATAAATATATCATAAATATAAATTAGTTTACATTATAAACCAAATAAATTAAAAAATATCTCCCAAGGAATTAGGAGATATTTTTTAATTCTTATGCTAAAACTTCAGCAACTTTATCTGCTGCTTCTTGCAATAATATTGCAGAATGTACTTTTAATCCTGATTCATCAATAATTTGTTTTGCCTCTTCAGCATTGGTTCCTTCTAGCCTAACAATAATAGGAACTGGAATTTCTCCAATGTTCTTATATGCATCAACAACACCTTGAGCAACACGATCACATCTTACAATACCACCAAAAATGTTAACTAAAATAGCTTTTACGTTTTCATCTTTTAAGATTATACGAAATGCTTTCTCTACTCTTTCAGCGTTTGCAGTACCGCCTACATCTAAAAAGTTAGCAGGATTTCCGCCACTTAATTTAATAATGTCCATGGTAGCCATTGCAAGTCCTGCTCCATTTACCATACAACCAACATTTCCATCAAGATTAACAAAATTCAAACCTGCTTCGCCTGCTTCAACTTCAGTTGCATCTTCCTCTCGCTTATCTCGCATTGCCTCTAGGTCTTTGTGTCTAAAAAGGGCATTTGCATCCAAAGTAACTTTAGAATCTACTGCAATGATTTTATCATCAGATGTTTTAAGAACTGGATTAATTTCAAATAAGCTAGCATCTATACTTTCATAGGCCTTGTAAAGAGCAAAAACAAACTTTGTCATTTGTTTAAATGCTTGACCGGATAGACCTAAATTAAATGCAACTTTTCTAGCTTGAAATCCTTGTAAACCAACTGAAGGATCAATTTCTTCATGGAAAATCAAATGAGGTGTTGCTTCAGCAACAGCTTCAATATCCATCCCTCCTTCTGTAGAATACATAATCATGTTTCTTCCAGTTGCTCTGTTTAATAAAACACTCATGTAATATTCTTCTGTTTCTGATTCTCCAGGGTAGTAAACATCTTGAGCAACTAACACAGAATGCACTTTTTTCCCTTCTGCAGAAGTTTGAGGAGTAACCAATTGCATTCCTAAAATATCGTTTGCTATTGATTTTACATCGTCTAAAGATTTAGCAAGTTTTACACCACCACCTTTACCACGACCACCAGCGTGAATTTGTGCTTTTACAACCCACCAACTTGTTCCGGTTTGCTCTGTCAATTTTTTTGCTGCCTCAACTGCCTCTTCTGGAGTTTCAGCAACAATGCCTTCTTGAATGGCAACACCAAATCCCTTTAATGTTTCCTTCGCTTGATATTCGTGAATATTCATTGAATTATTTTTTGTTTCAAATTGAGGTTCAAAAGTAATTTATTTGAAGTCAAATTAAAAGGGAAAACAATAAGATTTTGGGAGATTGATTTTATTAATTTCGTTTAAAAGAAAACGATGCTAAAAGCAACTAACATATACAAGCAATTTGGTGATTTAGAAATTCTGAAAGGAGTGGATTTAGAGATACAAGCTGGCGAAATTGTTGCGATTGTTGGAAGCTCCGGAGCAGGAAAAACTACTTTATTACAAGTTTTAGGTACGCTTACTTCTCCTAACAAAGGAGATATTCTTTACAATGTAAAAAACATCTCGAATTTAAAAGCAAACCAATTAGCAAGTTTTAGAAATAATAACATCGGGTTCATTTTTCAATTTCATCATCTATTACCTGAGTTTACAGCCATTGAGAATGTTTCATTACCGGCATTAATAAGGGGAATGTCTAAGCATGTAGCTGATCTTGAAGCAAAAAAATTATTAGAACGTCTTGGCTTATCTAATCGGCTAAATCACAAACCATCTGAACTTTCGGGTGGCGAACAACAAAGAGTGGCAACCGCGAGAGCCTTAATTAATAAACCACAAATAATATTTGCAGATGAACCTTCGGGAAACCTAGATTCTGCGACAGCAGATTCTCTGCATAATTTATTTTTTGAATTGAGAGATGAGTTTAAGCAGACCTTTGTAATTGTTACTCATAACAGAGAGTTAGCAAAAAGGTGTGATAGATGCCTAGAAATGAAGGATGGTAAAATCGTCTAAAACTGATTTAGCAACCGATAAACAATTTTCTTCGTCTTTTGTTCAAGGGGACAATTTATATTCCTATCTTTATTATTATTAATAACACAATTATGAAAAAAATCTTTACTCTGGCCATGACTTTAGGAACGGCATTACTAAGTTATTCGCAAACCTACATTAGCGAAGACTTTAGCACATTCAGTGGAGGAAACCCGCCACTAAATTCTGGATGGAAAAATGTGGACAGTTTAAATGTCCCAGCTCAACCTGACTCTCTTTGGAGGTTTGATAATCCGGGAAGCAGAACTTTAAATGCACCAATTACGGGCAATGCAGCTATCATTGATAGTGATTATTATGGTTCTGGGAATTCTCAAGATGCTTATTTACAAAGTCCAAACTTTGATGCAAGTTTAGCAACTACAGTTACTATGGAGTTTGATCAATATCACAATCAGTTAAATAATATTGCAGACCTTGAGGTTTTTGATGGAAATAATTGGGTTATTGTTGCTTCATATGGAGCAGGAACTGCAAACCCGGCACACGAAATTGTTGATTTAACTCAATATGTTGCAGGAGTATCCAATGCGCAAGTAAGATTTCATTACACAGGAAGTTACTCATGGTATTGGATAGTTGATAATATATCAGTTTATCAACCTATACCAGACGATGTAGCTGCAATTGCTGTTGATTCTTTGGTAAATGGTTGCGGATTATCATCTGCTGAAACAGTAGCCTTAAGGTTTACAAATGTTGGTTCTACTCCAGTTCAAAATATTCCTGTTCAATATTCTGTTAATGGGGGAACTGTAGTTTCTGAAATTTATACAGATACGGTACAACCAGGAGATACCGCGATACATTCTTTTACGACAAAAGCAAACTTTTCTACGGTTGGAACTTATACGATTACAGCAAACACAAGCTTGCGAGGTGATGCAAACCCAATTAACGATAGTGCAACTGGAACTGTTGTAAACATTCCAATTTTAAACACTTTCCCTTACTTTGAGGATTTTGAATTAGGAAATGGTGGTTGGACATCAGGAGGAGTAAACAGTACCTGGGCTTTAGGAACACCTGCTAACTCAGTAATTAACTCTGCATCTAGTGGTACTCAAGCTTGGGTAACCAACTTAACGGGTCAATATACCGCTAATGATCAATCTTTTGTTCAAGGGCCTTGTTTCGACTTTACTAATTTATCGGCTCCTCAATTTAAAATGAACATCTGGTGGGAATCAGAGTCAGGATGGGATGGTGCTGTGCTTCAAACCTCAATAGATGGAGGGTCAACATGGCAAAATGTTGGTGCTTTTGGAGATCCAAATAATTGGTATAACCAATCTAACATTAATGCTCAACCAGGTGGAAGTTCTGAAGGTTGGGGTGGAAGAAATTCTACTGCCAACGGCTCAGGAGGCTGGGTTTTAGCAGAACATGACCTAACAGGATTAGGTGGTATTTCTGGAGTGCTTATTAGAATTGCATTTGGTTCTGACGGATCTGTTCAAGATGAAGGTTTTGCTTTTGATAATGTCTTAGTTCAAGATGCTCCTGCAGTAGATGCAGGTCTAGTTTCCATAGATGGACTTGTTTCAGGTTGTGGGCTTGGAATTGACTCCATTCATGTTACAATTGCAAATTTCGGTTCGACGCCAATATTTGGAATTCCTGTTGGATACGATATCAACTCTGGAACACCAGTTAATGAAACATACACAGACACTATTTTTCCGGGAGACACTGCATTTCACACATTCCAAACAACTGCTAATTTTAGTGTTCCAGGAACCTATACAGTAAATGCATATGTTAGTTTAACTGGAGATGCTAGTGTTTTAAATGATTCTACAAGCACAACTATTGCACACTTTGCTGCAGGCACTATATCATACACAGAGAACTTCGATGCATTAGCAACAGGTACTAGTTCAGGCTTTTTAGCTAACAATTGGTTTATTAGTAATAGCGGTGGGCATACTTGGATAACCAATTCTGGAGGAACTTCATCTAGTGGCACAGGTCCACTTTCCGATGCAAGTGGCTCGGGAGTTTATTTATTTACTGAAACTAGTGGTAGTTCTGTTGGAAGTATTACGGAACTTACATCTTCTTGTTTAGACTTTGGAAGTGGAACTAGAGGTGGTATTACATTAGAGTATAAGTACCATATGTTTGGAGCAACAATGGGCACACTAAATACCTATATCGACTCTATGGGCACTTGGGTATTGGTAGACTCTATAGTAGGTCAACAACAAGCTGCTCAATCTGATCCTTGGCTGCAAAGATCAGTTAGTCTTAATTCATTTGTGAATCTAGGCCCAACTGCACTTCGTTTCGAAGCTATTAGTGGAGGATCATTCACTGGAGATATTTCTTTAGATGAAATTAGAATTTATGAACCAACTTCTGCTGATGTTGGAGTTATTTCTATTGATTCTTTAACTAGTGGTTGTGGACTTGGAAATGAAATCATTTGCGTGAGTATTAAGAATTTTGGTACCGCATCTATTTCTAATTTTCCAGTTTCATATTCAATTAATAGCGCTACTGCAACAGTTGAAACGATAACAGCAACTATTTTACCTGGTGATACTTTAGTTCATTGTTTTACAACACAGGCAAATTTCTCAACTCCTGGTAATTACACAATCGATGCCTTCACTTCTGCAAATGGAGATGGAGATGCAAATAATGACTCAAGTAATTTAACCATTGTAAATATTCCAATTTTATCAAGCTTTCCTTATAACGAAGGTTTTGAGAATGGCAACGGAGGATGGATTGCCGGAGGAGCAAATAGCTCTTGGGCTTTAGGAACTCCTGCGGGATCAGTTATAAATTCAGCTGCAACAGGAACTCAAGCATGGGTTACAGGTATTAGTAGCCAATACAATGCAAACGAACAATCATTTGTTCAAGGACCGTGTTTTGATTTTACCAACTTAGCAGCTCCTCAAATAAAAATGAATGTTTGGTGGGAATCTGAAGCAAACTGGGATGGAGCCGTATTACAAACATCTATTGATGGAGGTACTACGTGGCAAAATGTTGGTGCTTTCGGTGATCCTAACAATTGGTATAATATGGCCAACCTAAATGCTCAACCTGGTGGAAGTGCTGAAGGTTGGGGAGGTAGAAACTCTTCTGCAAATGGTTCAGCTGGTTGGTTACTTGCTGAGCATGATTTAACCGGATTAGGCGGTATTTCTGGTGTTTTAATCAGAGTAGCTTTTGCAGGAGACGGTTCAGTTCAGGACGAAGGATTCTCATTTGATGATGTATTAATTCAAAACGCTCCTGCAGATGATATAGGCTTAGTTAGTTTTGCAAGTCCTTCGGCTGGAGGCTGTGTAACAAGTTCATCTGATTCTGTTAGAGTTAATATTGTAAACTTTGGATCATCTTCCGCAAGTAATTTTCCAGTTACTTATATATTAAATGGTGGAACACCGGTTACAGAAACAGTTACAAGCACTATTCTTCCAGGAGATACTTTAATGTACACCTTTACTACAGGAACAGTAAATATTGGAACTCCGAGTACGAGTTATACTTTTGATGGATATACAGCCTTGGCAGCAGATGCCAACCAACTAAATGATAGTTTATTGGGCTATGTATTTACAAATACAAATGGGTCTTATCCTTATTTTGAAAATTTCGATGGTTTAACATCGGGTGCTTCAGGGAGTTTTGCTAACGGTTGGACGGGAACTGCTAATGGTACATTCCAATGGCTAAGTAACAGCGGAACGACTAGTTCAACCGCAACTGGTCCAACGGGAGACCATACAACAGGTTCAGGAATCTATATGTATACGGAGGCAAGTTCAGGCGCTGCAGGAAATTCTGCTGAATTGACTTCACCTTGTATTGAGTTATCAGCTCATACAGGCACAGTTTTAACTTTAAGCTATTGGTACCACATGTATGGAGCTAATATTCAAACACTGTTTGTAGAGGCAGATTCTATGGGGACATGGGTAATTGTTGACACAATTGTAGGACAGCAGCAAACAGCAAATGCTGACCCATTCCAATTTAGAATGGCTAGTATAAATAATCTTGCTTCTTTATCTTTTACAAGGCTTAGATTTAGAACTGATTATGGAGGAAGTTTTAACGGAGACGTTTCTATTGATGATGTTGCTATTAATGCAAATTCTGTAGGAATAGAGAATGAAGATTTAACTTCAAATACATTTAAATTATTTCCTAACCCTTCAAACGGAGAGTTTACTTTAGTTCTTCCTCAAGATTTAAACAATATTAATCTTGAAATCAGAGACATTAGCGGTAAGCTAGTTTCTGAAGAGTTTGTAAACAATTCTTCAAGTGCAATTCAGTTTGATTTAAGTAACCTGTCAAAAGGTATTTATTTCATCAAAGCATTTAATGAAGCTTACAGTAAAACAGAAAAATTGATTATCAAATAGTACCTGAAATCAATCAAAAAAACCCACTTCGAAATTTCGGAGTGGGTTTTTTTATTTAATAAATCTATAAGCCGGGTTCTGTTATTTCGAAAAACGAAATATTCTATCATTTATCTTCGCAGTCTACCCTCCGGAAAAGCGAGTAACTTTAATTCCGGTTTATTTGACCTTTCAGCCCGCAAGGTTTACCATGCCTCCTTTGTTACCTCAAGAGCGGTGAGCTCTTACCTCGCCTTTTCACCCTTATCACGTTTAAAACGGACGGTTTAATTTCTGTAGCACTTTCTGTTACTTAAAACTTTCGATTTAAGCACCCACACTTTCATATGGTACGGCACTCTATGCTGCCCGGACTTTCCTTACCATAAATGGCACGATAGAACGATTTATAAATACAAAACTAAGTTTTTAAAGCTTATTTAACTTATGAATAATGATTTCAGTTGCCCCTGCTCCATATGTTTGATATGAGGCATCAAAAAACTCAATTGTTGGGTAAGTTTCATTTAGCATATTCCTTAGTTCTTGCTTTAATTTTCCTGCTCCTACACCGTGAATGAAAACTAAATTTCGTTTTCGGTTTTGAATGGCAGTTTCAATAACTTTTCTACAATATTTCAATTGAAAAACTAATGCTTCATGATTGGTCCTAAATTTCTCATTGGGACACAATTCCTCAATATGCAAATCGATCTCGGGTTTAATTCCTTTTAAGGCAACCTGATTAGCTAAGTTGGAAGGTTTAGAAGAGTTCGCAGTTTCAAAACTGATTGGTTTTACAATGTGTTCTGAATCACCATCCGATTTAATTTTGATTAATTGATAAACTTCATAAGTGTATTCAAAACCATCTTCACATTCAATGATTACAGAATCACCTTTAACAAGCTTTACTGTAGCCACAAAATCTTCATCAATTACTTTTACTTGGTCGTTTTCTTTTAGCTGCAATTTATATCTTTAAATTGCAAAGATATTCTGAATGATTAGATAATGAAAGAAGAAAACCCATGGAAAAAGCTGAAATCAAATACAGTTTATGAAAACCCTTGGATCCGTGTAGATAATCACGATGTGTTAAACCCTGCAGGGAATCCTGGTATATACGGTACAGTACACTTTAAACATTTAGCAATAGGAGTTATTACACTTGATAAGGGCAAGAATACCCACCTCGTTGGACAATATCGCTTTCCGTTAGAAAGATATTCTTGGGAAATACCTGAAGGTGGAGGTAAAATTGACATTGATCCATTATTGACAGCTCAAAGAGAGCTTTTAGAAGAAACAGGAATAAAAGCAAAGAGTTGGAAAGAGCTAATTCGACTAAATACAAGCAATTCGGTTACAGATTAGCTAGGCATAATATTTTTAGCAGAATATTTAGAGCAATTTGAACCACAACCCGATGAAGATGAGGACTTAACAATAAAGAAAGTTCCTTTTGAAAAAGCTTACGAAATGGTTTTAAATGGAGAAATACTAGATAGCTTATCTTTAGCTTCCATACTTAGATTAAAACTTTATTTAGAAGAATAACCAATAAAAGTTAGTTTTTCTGTTTTGGTTAAACTCAATACTTGGAGCTGGTACTTTTATGAAGTTGGCCGCTTTTAATAAGCTTTTTACCCATTTTTTTTCTGTTTCAATTTTTGTAAAATCTACATCAAACGACAAGTAGTACTGTCTGTAAGGTTCTATAACAAGACCTTTGTTTATATATGTACCTGAAGCATTAACCATTCCATTAGCACCATACCCAAAGGCTAAACTCAACCATTTTGGCTTTATATTGTGATTCAAACTGTTCAGATTTAAACTCAACCAATAGGTTTGGGCATTATAATCTTTAAAGTAAGCTTCTTGAGTATTTGCTCCTAAAACATTTGGCCTTAAGGCTCTATATTCAGAAGAGGTAAATGAATATTTTGGTTTTAAGATTTGTTCTTCGAACAGCAATTCTTGTCCAATGAATAAACCCGTACCTATTCCATTACTTGCTATGTCTCCCCATGAAAAACCCCACTCAGAGCTATAGCCATCAAACACTTCAACGGTGGACAAAAATAAAAAGCCTAATCCTCCTCCATAAAGAGCGGATTTTTTATTCGACAGACCAGAATACTTAAAAGCGGAGTAGCCAATATATCCTCCTAAATATGAAGAATAAATATGTCCTACTTTATCTTGCTGCTTCCATTGCTTATTATCATTAAAAAAGTGAAAGCTAGACTTTTCGAAATCAGCATACCAGAGTTTATTTAAACTATACAAAGTAGTCGCATAAACAAAAGAGGTTGCCGCAATCGAGTATTTTAAACGAGTGGGATAATAATCTAAAGTATCGTTTTGCTGTGCCTTAGAATTATGTAAACTAAGGAGTAAAACAATAAACAAACTATACTTAAACAGAAATGAAGTACTTCCCTTTTTCAATTTTTATAGGATATAATTGCAAAGATAAGCCATGTCCGAGTCCTGTTTTAAGATTAAATCTAAATTTATGTATCGGGCAGGTAACATATTCACCTTCACAATTCCCACCAAACATAGGTTTTAATGCATGCGGACATTCATCCTTAAAGGCATAAACATTCTGACCATTATTTACAAGACATATTGGAACCCCATCAATTACTCTACGACCAACTTTATTGGTTATTAAGCTATTTTCTACTTCTTTTTTAGAATTAAAAAGTAATTCCCAAGCCAAAGTCTATTGCTTTACGATTTTGTGAGTTAATACTTTTCCTTCAGAATTTATTCTTAATAGATAAACCCCATTTGGGAGGTCTGCGATTTGAATTCTCTCAGAAACTTTGCTTATAGATAATTTCTCAAGGTATAATTTCCCAACTAAATCGAAGATTTGATATGAAAATGAGGAAGATTCTTGATTATTTATTACAATAAAGTCATTTGAAGGATTTGGATAAACAGTAAAAGTTGAATTCGTATTAAATTGCTCATTAATACCAGTTATAACACAACTTGTATCAACTAGAGCAGAAACCATTACACGATTACTTCTACATGGTAATTCCCTCGCAACAACATAGTAAAAGAATGGATATGCTTGGTTTCCTAAGCTACTTCCAGTTAAGCTCATCAATCCACCTACATTGTAAGGGTAATTTGCTCCTGTAAAGTTTACATAACCACTAGGATTTCTACTTCCAACTGACAAAGAATAACCTGAACCAGGAGAAATTTCAAAGTCTAGTTGAATCTGTTGCGGGACGTTTGAAATATTAATATCTCTACTATCAATTATTTCTCCCCGAGAATTCTTCAAGTCGATTTTTCTAATTCCTGATCTTGTTGACCTAAAAATAATCGACTCTAACAAGGTTCGCTTATGCACTTCAAAGTACATTTCTGCAGAAGTGTCACTTACTCCTCCATTTCCATTAATAAAAAATGGCGACCCAATTATTCTAGGTTGTTCAACAAAGCTTGAAACAAAAAAGCTCGTATCGTTTGCTAACCTATTATACCTAAGAGTATCTCCTGCAAAGAGTGGGTTAGCTGCAGATTGAGATTGATACCAATTTAATACTCCTGCGCCACTAGCAGCCATTTTAAAGTTGCCGTTTATGCAATTTGTATCATTCGTTGTAATTGGGTCTAAAGGTCTATTTACCACAACTGATGCTACTTTAGTTTCAATGTCATTGCCTACTGAATTATTTACACTTAAACTAACTGTGTATGTTCCATTAGCTGTATACTCATGATTTGGGTTCTGATCAGTGCTTGTGTTTCCATCACCAAAATTCCATAACCAAGAAGAGACTCCATTTACTGACATATCTTGAAAGGAATTAAAGCCATTGCAGGTGGTATCAAATTTTACAGTAAAATTAGCAGCAGGGGATAAAACCGCAGATTGACACTCCCAAAAGGCACTTACTCCAAAATCAGGACTCATTTGATCTGAAGATAAAACTATAGTAAGTTTCGGAGTACTTGAAATAATAGTATCTGGCGGTAGATTAGCAGAACAGAACCTTCCTAAAGATCTGGAATTTACAGAGCCTCCATCAAAAATCTCTAAATAATCATGATTACAATAACCATTAAACCCAGATTCTATTTTTAATGAATCAAACATTAAATAAATAAAGTCAGCGTTCGTAGGCTCTAAAATAATTGTATCGTAGGAGTTGATCTCATAGTCACCATTTAAGCCGCCATTGTCAAAGAATCTACCTGAGCAATCTAAAACTGAAATCGTGTTATTCCTAAGCATTGCATATGAGCAATAGTTATTTGTATCAACATTAATGTATGTCGGCCTTACTAAGGTGTCTTTTCCACAAACTCCACCATCAACAATAAGACTCACTGTATATAAACCAACAGAATTATATACGTGTGAAGGATTTGGAAGATTACTCGAATCGCCATCTCCGAATAGCCATTTATATGAAATAACATTATTTTGGTTACTTGTGAAGTTAACTAAGGATGGAACTTGACAAAAGACTGTATCTTTAATAGAATTAAAGGTAGCATCAACCCCAGGAGTATACTGGTTTCCCACACCTACCGCGTACCATGCATTAGTTACCTGCTCAACTTCGAATGAACAACCACCGTAAAGGTCGATCGCAGATTTTATTGCATAAAAACGTGCATCATCGTGGTTTGAATTTGGTCCTAAATAAACTGTAAGGTTTCTAAATGCTACTTTTGCAGCATCAACAATTCCAAGCCCTGTAACAGAAAAAGTATCCCCTTTGTCATTTGTTCCAGAACCGCCTTGTGTCAATAAAAAGAACCAATAATTTTGTACCCCACTATTGGTATGTACTCCACACCAATCATTATTTCTTGTAGGCACACAATTTTGGCTTATCCAATTCACCCCGTCGTAGGTATTTGGATCACCATACAGTTTTGGGTTAGCAATACTTCTAAAAGCACTTCCAATATCTTCCCCCATCAGCCAGTTCCAATTGTTTGGCCTTCCGTAATTTTCTACTGCTACTCCAAATATATCACTAAACGATTCATTTAGTGCTCCAGACTCACTGCGGTACCTTAAGCCAGCAGTAAAATTTGTCAATCCATGTGCAATCTCATGACCTGCAATGTCAATAGAGGTTAATGGTGTATTTGTTGCATTACCATCTCCATAAGTCATCCTTTGACCGTCCCAAAATGCATTGTTATACTGATTCCCGTAGTGTACATAACTTCTTAAAGCAAAGCCCGCATTGTCAATACTATTCCTTTGGTGAATACTATCTAAATAATCATAAGTCATTTCAGCACCCCAATGGGCGTCACCTGCAAATTGGTCTAAACTCCCATTAAAATTACTCCAAACATTATCACTATCGACAAAATGAACCGCTTGACTGTGCATTGTACTCTGATTCATGTCATAAGTAAAAACACCTTGTCCTCTCGTAGTTTCTGTTAAATGATATAAATTATCAGAAACGCTATCAGCAACAATTGCCCTTGTTCCGCTATACCCCGTATTTGCGGTACCTGGTTTATTGGTTGTATGAATTAATTCTTCTTCAAGTAAAATTTCTCCATTTACTGCATCAATATAAAATTTAATTCTTGATAGTGGCTCTTGAGAATATAGGTCGTATAATCTTGCAAGTCTTATGTTCGAACTAGTAGAGCTTGCATTTTTTGTAATAAAGACTAGATCTCCACTTGGGTAATAGCTTGCATTTAAATCATTTTGTTCTGCTTTTAAGTGGGTCTCTTCTTCCGGAATTTCCCATTTGTAAATTCTAGCACCCATTGCGTTCTTTGCTGAAGATAATCCTTCATCAAAGCTCAAAGTAGGCCGGGTATTTAACTGTTTTTGATTGATTGCAAAACCATTTATTGATTTTACCTTACCATTTGTATTCGTATGAATAATAATATGAGCTATATCTACAGAATATCCGCTATACGTTTGTTTGTATCTGTAGTGAGTTCCAAACTGATCGTTTATGCTATTTAGTAGCTCAAATCCATAATTTGATTCAAGGTTGAATTCAGATTTAAACCAATTTTGCCAATTGGCAAAATCAATTTGACTTGAAGCGCAAAACTCTATATAACTCGGAATTTCTTGTCCATCTGTGTATCTAAGTTCGCATGCTGCATCTACATCATTTCTAGCATCTATCCCATACTTCATAGTTGACCCTGCCTCAGCAAAAGAGCATAACAATACTAGTAAAGAAGAAATCAATAATCTATTCATATTATTTTACTTTAGTACAACTACCTGTTTTGTAACTATTTGTTGATCTGAAATAGTTCTCACATAATATACGCCTTCATTGAATGAAGAGAGATCAATTTTCGCATTTAAATTGCCATTGTAAGAATAAGCTTTTGCAAAAACCAATTTTCCTTGAACATCGTAAATTTCAACTTCTACCTGATTTCCTCCGTTTTGAACCTGCAACGTAATTATGTCACTTGTAGGATTAGGGAACAATTCAAATCCTGAAATGGCATTTTCTTGAATTCCTGTAACAACACAGGTGGAGTCAATAAAAGCGCTTACTTCTATTCTTTCACTTCTACAATCAAGTAATTTTATTTGCCAATTGTAAAAGAAATAATAGAAACCTGTTGGGTTTGATCCTGCGCTGCTTCGTTTAATTGAAATTACTCCAGGCAAAGTATATGGGTAGCTTGTGCCAGAATTATTTCTAAACATTGATATTGTGCTTCCTTGAGCCACACCTAATTGATAGTCTTGTCCAGGTTGAATCTCAAAATCAAGATTTACAAATTGAGTTCCTGCCGGGATATAGATATATCTAGTATCAATAACACTGCCAGAGGCATCTCTTAATTCAATTGCTCTACTGCCTGCAGTTCCTGCGTAAACAGTAACTGTTTTCAATTCCATCGGTTGCAGCACATCAAATACCAAATATTGATTATTATTAAAGTTATTTCCTCCTCCAATAGCATTGGAAGTAGGACCAACAGATTGAAGTGGTGCTTCAACAAAATCTTCAACCCAAAAAGAGGTATCGACGTTTACCGGATTTATATTTAGTGTATTTGAATTTGAAATAGCCGTACCTCCGTTTGCATTTTGATACCATTCTATTGTACCTGAACCCGTTGCATTTAATACAATATTCACGCCTAAACAGAAAGTTCCGTCGTTAGCAGTTGGGGCTGCAGGTCTGTTAATAATTGCAATTGAATTCTTTGTAGTAGAATCTGGACCAAAACCATTACTTGTAACTAGTTTTACAGAATAAGAACCATTTACAGCATAAGTGTGTACAGGGTTTTGTAAAATAGATGTGTTTCCATCTCCAAAATCCCAAAACCAACTACTTGGTGCATTCGTTGATTTATCTTCAAATTCTATTATTCCTAAACAGCTATTGGTATTATCAACATCAAAATTTGGAACCGGTGCTGTTGTAGGTAGGTTACATGACCAATTTATTTCAAAACCAGGCTCAGTAACTGCTCCATCTGATGTAAACCTTATTGTTATTTCGCCAGATGTTGAAGTAATAGATGCCGGTGGTAAAATACTATTACAATACTTACCTATTAGCGCAGAGTTTACACTAGGTCCGTCAAATACCTCTAAGAAATCATAATCACAGATATTAGCACCTGATCCCGCTTCTACATCAAAAAATACAACAGATAAACTTACTGTTGCTGCTCCTGTGGGAGATATAGTGATAATTCCGGTTTCATTATCAGCATAATTTTGTGATGCCCCCCCTGAATCGTACAATTTACCGGTACAGTCAAACTGAGTTGGATTTGTTCCATCATTTACGGTTATCTCGCATAATAAACTTGTATCAATATCAATGTAACTGTTTCTCTCTAAAGAATCAGTTCCGCAAGCACCTCCGTCTGTTAATAATTTAACATTAAAGTTACCGATAGAATTATAGGTATGACTTGGATTTCTTTGAGTACTTGTTGTACCGTCACCAAAGTCCCAAGCAAAAGTATTTCCATTAATGCTATTATTAGAAAAACTTACAGTAAAAGGTGCTTGACAGTTTGTTGTATCTGATGCAACAAAATCACTTAAAACATAAGGAACGTATGCAGGGCCAACACCAACTGCTTGCCATGCATCTGTTACAGAAGCTATCTGAGGAGAGCAATCTCCGTATAAATCTTTAGCTGATTGTATCGCAAAGAATCTAGCATCATCATAATTAGAATTTCTTCCTAAATAAACAGTTAAGTTTCGAAATGCAACCGCAGCAGCTGTATCAATTCCTGTGCCTCTAACTGAGTAAGAATCACCAATTCCGTTTGTTCCTGAACCTCCTAGGGTTAATAAATAAAACCATTTATTTTGAACACCACTATTAATGTGAACTCCACATTGGTCATTTTGATTTGATGGGGAACAACCAACCACATTTAACCAAGAAGGACCTAGCCTTGTATCTGGATCACCATATTGACGAGGATTTGACATGGATCTAATAACAGTATTAATATCCTCTCCAATCAGCCAGTTTGCTCTATTTGGGCGTGCGTAAAATTCTATTGCAGTGCCAAAAATATCACTAAAGGACTCGTTAAGCGCTCCTGATTCTGATGCATAAATTAGATTTGCAGAGAATGTGGTTAAACCATGAGCTATTTCATGGCCTGCAATATCTAGAGCAACAAGTGGAGTAATTCCTCCACTACCATCACCATATGTCATTCTTTGTCCATCCCAAAAAGCGTTTGCATAATTGGCTGAACCTGAACTTGGATCAGCTGAATGTACATAGCTATTTAAGGCGAATCCTGCATTATTTATACTGTTTCTTCCATGGACGGTAAAGAAGTAATCATAGGTCTGCTCTGCCCCCCAATGTGCATCTGTTGCATATTCATCTTTTTGAGCATTTATATTATTCCAAAAATTATCTGAATCTGTAAAATCTGTTGCAGCACCGTAATTAGTTCCTTGATTTAAGTTATAAGTATTTACACCGTTTCCGCTTACTGTTTGTCTTAACCTAAATGAATTAGGAGAAACACTATCCGTATTAATAGTTTGACTTCCGCTATATGCAGTTGCCGCAGTACCTTGCACATTCGCTGTATGAATTAATTGGTTTTGAAACAAAACAGAGCCATTAGTAGCACTAATATAAATCTCTCTTCTGCTCATTGGATCATGAGCATAAATATTAAATCGATATGCCAGTTTATAATTAGAAGCTTTATAGTCTAAATTTGAATTAATGTAAACTAAATCCCCTTTAGGATAAAAAGTAGCATTATCATTTCCTGTTTCTCTCTTGATGAAATCTTCCTCTCCTTGTATTTGCCACTTGTAAGTGGTTGCGCCGATAAAATCGATTGCCTCATCTAAAGCAGCTGATTCAGTAAGTACATTGGAATTATTTACAGGATAAGAATCTAACAGCTTACCATTTAGAGATACTATTTTACCATCTTTAGTATGAACCATTAATTCAGCAAACTCAATATCTACGTCATTATAAGTTTGTATATACCGGTAATGTACGTATCCAAGATTATCTCTTTCTGTTTTTAATAACCTTAAACCTAAATCTGCTTTACCTTTGAAATAAGGCATTAAAATTTTGTCGAGTTCTGAAACCGATTTAAACGTGGCTTCACTAAGTTTTATAAATGTAGGAACAGATGTCGTACTCTCTAAATAATCTTTCTGAATAATCTCTACTGGACCGTCTTTTTCAATATTTTGGCCAAAAGCAATGTTTCCTGCTATTAATAATGCAGGTAGTAAGGAATTTAATTTCATAAAAATGTTAAACAATTAAGGTTGATAAAGATAATCATTATAAGTTCAATTCAATAAATTTTCAGCTTACTACAATGAATTGTCTTAAGCCTGACGGGCTTATTTCATTACTCGAAATTTCCTATCTATTATTATTACTGAATCTGAATGATTCTGCATATTTTCTTTAATTGTTAGTAAACTAAAATCATCAACATTAGAAAGTTTAACCTTTGATACATTTAAGTCCAAATCATTAGACAAGAAGGAATTTTTAGGAATAAAAATAATATCCAAATCTTCAATTTCCTTTAATCTACCTATTGAAGATTTTTGATTTGTAAACGCAATTAACATCCAATTTTGATAAAAAAGCAGTGTTTTCTTATCCAAAAAGACTGCAGATTCTATTGATGAACTTGTCATTGAAAATGAAATGGTCCTAATACTAATAGATTTTAAGTGTTGTTCAATCTGACTTTTTTCAAATTGGGTTAAGGAATCCCCAGTAACAAATATATTGGCTTTTTGGCCTTCGATCTTTGCTATTATTTGTTGATTATATTTTGAAGGATAAATAGCAATAAAATCTTGATTTACTTGAGAAAACTTCTCCTCGATTTCAATTAAACTAATGGCGATAGCTGAAAAAATAGTAAGCTTTAGCCAAATTGATTTTTGATCACTCAGCCATCCGATTAGGAAAATAACGAGCAATGAAATAAAGAATGAAGTTGTTAAATCTATCCAGATGTCTGCTGTGTAGGAATATGGTAAGGAATCAACTCCTTTAACCGCGCTAAGCAATACATTTAAGAAAAATTTTATTAGCAAATCAATGTAAAAAAATGAATTAAATAGAAGAAAGCACACACATAAAAGAACACTGCCTCCAACAAGAATAAAGGCAGCTGGAATTACAACAAAGTTTACTAATAGAAACCAATTCGGAAACTGATGGAAATAGTATAAAGTCAACGGTAATGTGGACAATTGAGCAGCAATAGATACCACCATAATACCAAGCCACCAATTCACAAACTTGTTTTTAGTGGCAATCAATGGATACAGTTGTGGGTAAATCAAAACTATTCCAGAAACTGCTGAATAGGATAATTGAAAACCTACTTCGAAAATTGAGTTTGGATTTATTAATAAAATTAAAAATGCTGAACCAAATATTGAGTTTAAGATATTTGTAGATCTATTGATAGCCGAGGCAATTATTATAATTGAGAACATGCAACCCGCTCTCTGAACTGAGGGGGAGAATCCTGTCAATAAGGTAAAGCCCCAGACAATTAATAACAAAATTGAGGCTCTAAAAAAATTAAAACCTTTTTTTGATGGTAAAACCCTTAATAAGGTGCTAAAAATTAAAATTCAATTCCAACATGAAGACCTGTAACAGCTAGAATATGCATTGCACCAGCTTTGGCGAAATAGTTCCTTGTTTCATAATCTAAATATGACTTATTACCAAGTGTAAGGGCTATTATAACTCCTAGTTGTTGATCTGTTAACCCTGCTTTTTCATAAATTTTGACAATTGAATTTCTTAGCTGCGCGGCAAAACTTGTTAATGATTTTTGCTTTTCTATAAGCTTGTTGCCCTTAAAATAAGTTTGATAATAAATTTTTCTATTTGCTAAGAATTCTGAGTAATCAAAAATGTTAGGAATAGTATTTTTAGGTATTTCTTTAAAAATAGACTGAGTAAGAAAAACATCGCCCACATCAAGTTTAGAAGTATCCGGAACATAAGCTATAACTTTAAAATTCTTTTGGTATTGAGTTGAATCGAAATACTTATTTACCTTACAAAGTAGTTTATTGGTTTTGCCATTAGTTGAAGATTTTTCGATTACCAAACCTTCCCACTTTGTTTCTACATTATTTGATATAAGACTTGAATGTGTCCTTGAGTTAAAATGCTTGTGAATTGCAGCACCTGTTAGCAAAAATGTTATAAATACACTAACTCCAAAGTGGTATCTTAACTTGTAATTCTTCGAGAAAAAAATGTATTGCACTAAAAGTAAAAGGCAAAATACTAAAGACCAATAAATACTTAAATCAAGCTGTAAGTATTTCTGTAAGATAATTCCGAAAACAAAAGGAATTATAATCCTAACAAAGGGTATTTGGGTCCAATAAAGCATTTAGCGGTTTGATTACCGCTAAATTAAGCCTACTCTTTAAAAAAGTCAAGAGCAGATAAATCAATAATATGAACTCCACTGTAATAGTAATGAAGAATTTCTGAATAGCTGTAACCTTGGCCTGCCATTTCCATCGCTCCAATTTGGCATAGTCCCACTCCATGTCCATATCCACGCCCTTTCAACATAACTTTATTACCTTGGGATTCTACATCAAAAAATGCGGACCTAAGCTTAAACTTATGCCTAATATCCTCAAAAGAAACTGCATTGTTTGTCATTGGGTAAAAAACTTCTCTCTCTGCATTTTGATATTGGCTAATGACTTTTTCGTTAACTAAATTTACCCTAGCTGTTAAATAACCCCTCCACTGATTTTGATCAACCTCTTTCTCCCAAAAAGAGTTCTTTTTGTTCAAGCAAAAAGTATCCTTCACTGAGCGCAAATAGTACAACGACTTGCTCCAAACATCTTCAGAGTTTACTGTTTGTCCACCACAATTTGAATGAAAAGCAGCTGTTATTAGTTGAATGTCACTATCAACAATTACTGCACCTTTAGTCTGCATGGCCGCATCAACAATCTGAGGAAAAAATGATTTTCCGTGATAAGCCTGGCAGTGCACCTCATCACAGAGGTTATACCCTTCAATTAAATGTTTTTGAGTATTCGATAAAGCATAAGTTCTGCAAATAATGGCCTGTAGTTTAAAATATTCTTTAGGAGGTTTTCTTCCAACCTCTGCTTCAACAACCCCTGATACGTAATTATCTAAATCAATATTATTAACCAGCTTAAGTGAAGACCTCAAATTTCTAATTTTTAGATTGTCATCAAAACGTCTTTCAATACTGGTTTTTCCACTAGCTAATATCTTAAAGTGATTATACCAACCAATGCCTATCAAGTTAACTTTCTTGTAAGTGCCTAATAGCTTACCATTATCTTTTACCGCTATTAAATCACCTGTAGTATAAATCTCTAGAGTTGATTTTGAATCTACTTCCTTTAATTTTCCCTTTTCAGTAAAAATGGCATACTTGCCAGCTCTTGTTTTGAATTGAAGTTGATTAATATCATGGCTGCCCAGAACACCGATATTGATAAACTCTGCATTTGCAATTTGGCAGAGAAGTATTAAAAAAATAAATAAGATCTTTTTCATTAATTTTGAATATCACTAATCAACAATTCAGCCGTTTTAGCAGAAGCTCCCCCCCCACCTAACTTTTCAATTAGCAATCCAAAATTATTTAACATTTTAGAGCGCTCGGACTCATTCTCAAGCAGTTTTCCCAATTCAAGTCTTAATAACTTCTCATTAAGATTATCTTGAATCAATTCAGTTACAACCTCCTTATCCATTATTAAATTAACAAGTGAAATGTACTTTATACTTAAAATTCGTTTAGCAATATGATAAGAAACAAAACTCCCTTTATAGCATACGACTTCAGGAACTTTAAAAAGTGCAGTTTCCAAAGTGGCTGTACCTGATGTTACTAAAGCTGCGTAAGAAACTTGCAATAAATCATAAGTTCGATTTTTTACAACCGAAAAATTATCATGATTCTTTAGAAATTCAGCAAAAACAGAATCCTCCAGACTAGGGGCAGCAGCTAAAACAAATTCAAATTCAGGAAAATATTTTGCTTGTTGAAGCATGATTGGGAGCATTTTATTTATTTCCTGCAATCTGCTTCCCGGAAGCAATGCTACTATCTTTTTGTCGCTTAATTTAAATTCTTTTCTTATTTCTTCGTTCCTTTCCTCAGAGGTATCCCTCTTCCCAATAGCATCGATTAAGGGATGTCCAACATACTCAACCTCCATATCGAACTTCTTGTAAAATTCTTGTTCGAATGGCAGAATAACATACATCTTATCAACGGTTCTCTTTAGCTTATAACCCCTATTTTGTTTCCAAGCCCAAATCTGTGGAGATATGTAATAATGAACTTTTATTCCTTGTTTTTTTGCAAATTCTGCAATTCGCATATTAAACCCAGGATAGTCAATTAAAACAAGAACATCGGGCTGAAAATTTAAGATATCCTTTTTACAAAATTTAATATTATCAAGTATTGTCTTTAGGTTTAGTAAGACTTCTGCAAATCCCATGAAGGCTAAATCACGATAATGTTTCACCAATTCTGCACCTTGACCTTCCATAAGGTCTCCACCCCAGCATCTAATTTCAGCTTTTGAATCCTTCTTATTGATTTCCTTAATCAAATTAGATCCGTGTAAATCTCCGGAAGCTTCACCTGCAATAATGTAATACCTCATTTACAAAGTTCCTCCAAGGATTTTCTTAATCATTACAAACAAGGCAAGTAGCAATGTTGACAAAACCACACCTCTTGCCGATTTATCCATTTTAGCCTGATAAAAGAGAAAAAACCCACCAAGATTAACAACTGCACATAAACTTAGTAATTTGATAAGAATAGCTTGAAAAGCCATTTTTCTTAAAAAGTCAGGCACAGTTAGATACGCATAAGTGGAAAGATAAAAAACCAATAAGGCAATTGCAGGAAGTAAAACACCAACAAAAGCTCCAACCAATATTTTATCTAATTTTTCTTTATTCATTTTCTAATGTTTTTAATGAGTCTTGTAATTCATAATTTGTCACATCAGACTGAACGGGAACAATTGATATAAAATTGTTTTTTAGTGCCCATTCGTCGGTATCTTCAGCCTGAGGCTCCCTATTAACAAACTTCCCGGTAAGCCAATAGTAAGAATTCCCGTGTGGATCATTCCTCTCTTCAAAAATCTCTTCCCATATAGCATCTGCTTGCCTACATATTTTAATTCCTTGAATTAATTCTTTGGAAACAGAAGGAAAATTAACATTTAAGCAAGAGATACCTTGAATTGGTCTTTTTAACTCATGTCTTATTATGGTTTCAGCATAATCTAAAACTGGCTCAAAATCAGAGTCGATACTATTGTTGCAAAGAGAAAAACCAATTGATGGTATTCCTTCTATTGCTCCTTCCAATGCTGCAGACATTGTACCTGAATAAATTACATTGATTGATGAGTTTGAACCATGATTAATTCCTGAAACAATTAAATCAGGCCTTTCGTCAAGAACCTTTACTGTTCCAATTTTAACACAATCAACTGGAGTTCCGCTGCAACTATATGCCTCCACACCATCAATTTCCTTTGGTATTAACCTCAACATTGAGTTCATGGTAATTGCATGTCCCATCCCCGATTGAGGTTTATCAGGTGCAACTACTACAATTCTAGTGGTAATCCGTTTTACAACTTCAATAAGGTATAGAATGCCAGGAGCAGTAATTCCATCATCGTTTGTTATTAGGATTAAAGGATTTTCTTTCAACATAAATCAAAGTTAAATTTTATTCTTAAACGCTATTGGATTATTAAAATATTTACAAACAAAAGCCGCGCTTAGAAAACTAAGAGCGGCTTTTATTTTTTAAAAAACTATAATTATTTAGATTCCTCTTCTACTTCTTCGAAATCTACATCAGTCACTTCATCATCACCAGCAGCATTTGGATCTGCTTGTGCCTGACCGGGATCAGCACCTGGAGCGCCTCCTCCTTGCTGATACATATCTTGAGCAGCTGCTTGGAAAATTGTATTTAATTTTTCCATTGCAGGATCTAGAGCATCCATATCTTTAGCTTCGTGGGCTTTCTTTAGCTCAGCTAAAGCTTCTTCAATTGGAGTCTTTTTGTCCTCTGGTAACTTATCCCCAAACTCTTTTAATTGTTTTTCGGTTTGGAAGATTAAACTGTCTGCTGAATTCAGCTTATCAATTTCTTCTTTAGCTTTTTTGTCAGCATCAGCATTTTCTTCAGCCTCTCTTTTCATCTTTTGAATTTCTTCATCACTTAATCCAGAAGAAGCTTCAATTCTAATGCTTTGCTCTTTATTGGTTGCCTTATCCTTTGCAGAAACATTTAAAATTCCGTTCGAATCAATATCAAATGTCACTTCAATTTGTGGCACTCCTCTTTGAGCAGGAGGAATTCCATCTAAATGGAACCTTCCAATTGTTTTGTTTCCATTAGCCATAGGTCTTTCTCCCTGCAGTACATGAATCTCAACCGATGGCTGATTATCAGATGCAGTAGAAAAGGTTTCAGACTTTTTAGTTGGTATTGTTGTGTTGGCCTCAATTAACTTAGTCATAACACCACCCATTGTTTCAATTCCTAATGATAATGGAGTAACATCCAATAAAAGAACATCTTTAACTTCTCCTGTTAAAACACCACCTTGAATTGCAGCACCTAAAGCAACAACCTCATCTGGGTTAACTCCTTTAGAAGGCTCTTTGCCAAAAAATGCTTTTACAGCCTCTTGAATCGCAGGTATTCTGGTTGATCCACCAACTAAGATTACCTCGTCAATTTCACTTACTTGCATTCCTGCACTCTCTAATGCAGTTTTACAAGGCTCGATAGTTCTTTTAATCAAAGAATCAGCTAATTGCTCAAACTTAGATCTTGAAAGTGATCTTACTAGATGTTTAGGTCCTGAAGCAGTTGCAGTAACATATGGCAAGTTAATTTCTGTTTGTGCAGAACTAGATAACTCAACTTTTGCTTTTTCAGCGGCTTCTTTAAGTCTTTGAAGAGCCATTGGGTCTTTTCTTAAATCAATGTCCTCATCGTTGATAAACTCTTGAGCTAACCAATCTATAATAACTTGGTCAAAGTCGTCCCCACCAAGGTGTGTATCACCATCTGTTGATTTTACTTCAAATACTCCGTCTCCTAATTCTAAGATTGAAACATCATGTGTTCCACCACCACAGTCAAACACTACAATATTTACATCATTTGATTTTTTATCAAGTCCGTAGGCTAGGGAAGCTGCGGTTGGTTCATTGATAATTCTTTTAACTTTTAATCCTGCAATTTCACCTGCCTCTTTAGTTGCTTGTCTTTGCGAATCGTTAAAATATGCAGGAACCGTAATTACAGCTTCTGAAACAGAAGTTCCTAAGTAATCCTCAGCAGTTTTCTTCATTTTTTGAAGTATCATTGCCGAAATTTCCTGAGGGGTGTACATTCTGCCGTCAATTTCTACTCTAGGCGTATCATTATCTCCCTTTACAACTTTGTAAGGAACTCTTCCTGCTTCTTGTGCAACTTCACTGAATTTATTTCCCATAAACCTCTTGATAGAGGCTATGGTTTTTTCAGGGTTTGTTATTGCTTGTCTTTTTGCTGGGTCACCAACCTTTCTTTCGCCGCCTTCAATAAAAGCTACAATAGAAGGAGTTGTTCTTTTCCCTTCACTGTTAGGAATTACAACTGGTTCGTTACCTTCCATTACGGCAACACATGAATTCGTTGTTCCTAAATCTATTCCAATTATTTTACTCATTATGATTTGTATATAGTTCTCAAAATTTATTTTCTGAAAACCATACAGTCAATGAGTGTGCCATTAGAAAAATGGAAGATAATTAAGCAAAATTGTCAGAACTAGGCCATTTTATTGGGGATTATATGCACTGACAGATTGTCAAGATGTCAGAATCAAGGATCTGAAAAATTGTGATTCCCTGTTAAAGAACCAATTTTTAATTCATTTCTGCTATCTCCATTTAACCGAGTAAAGTATTTAACAACAGATCTACTTGCAAACAAACCAATTCCATTTTCAATATTAGAAAACTCAGGTCTTACTTGAGCAAGTCCTTCAATTGGTCCATTCAAATCTTGATAAAAAATCAAAGTTTCATCTGCTGCAAAAATTTCGATCATTAAAGTACTATCTGTTGGAATTTCCTTTTTTACAGAAGTAGGTTCTACTTCATTTGCGATTGTTCTAAAGAATCGATCACCCGGAAAAAATATTTCTATCTCATCTAAATTCTCTCTATTTGAGTTTGTAAACGATCCTATTGGCATTTTAACTTCTTTTCTTGTTTTTGTCGAGCCATTTACCTCATCGTAATAGAAATATAAATAAGCTTCGAATTTTGCAATATTTCTTCCAATATTAAACTGAAAATCATAACTCTGAAATTGCAATTGATTATTCACAAAACTTACCTCAAGACTCGGTCTGTTTGGATCAGGTTTATCTAGTTCTACCTGTCCTAATGCTGATGCCGTTGCCGTAGATGTTCCTTCTCCAGGCCTTGTAACATCTAACTTATATTCAGAACCAACGTTTAATTGGTTCTCCAACATATAAACTCTGTTGGTTTCAGTGGAGAAAACTCCAGGTTCCTTAGGAACTTCAATTTTATTAAATGTAAAAACATTTCCTGATTCTACATCAGTTAAAAATACTTCTAAAGTATCGTAATATAGGTTGCTCGGGTCTTGTGCTAAATCAATTGCACTTTCACCGTCCTTTAAAAATCCTCTTGTTACTCTAACATATTGTGTATCGGCTCCTGGAGTAAGCAATGAGAATACAACAGGAGTATCGATAAACTCAGCATTTAAATCTACCTCGTTATCACAAGAAAAAAGTGTGATTACAAAACCAATAATTAATGAATTCTTAAAAATTTTCATGGTGACGAAATTACCAATTATTCAATATCTGAATCTATTTTGTAGCTTTGTTAAGACACTCAATAAAAAAAATATGTCTGCTGGAAAAAAAACTGATGCCAAAAGAGTCACCACTCATGTTCTTCAAGAGATGAAAAACAATGGAGAAAAGATTTCTATGTTAACCGCTTATGACTTTTCATTAGCTCAAATTGTTGACGCTGCCGGAATAGACGTTATTCTAGTAGGCGACTCTGCTTCGAATGTTATGGCTGGTCATGAAACAACATTGCCAATTACATTAGATCAAATGATTTATCACGCAAGTTCGGTGATAAGAGGAATACAAAGATGTTTGGTTGTTGTAGATTTACCATTTGGAACCTACCAAGGTAATTCAAAAGAAGCTTTGACCTCTTCCATCCGAATTATGAAAGAATCAGGAGCTCATGCTGTAAAAATGGAAGGAGGTTCTGAAATTTTAGAATCAATTACCAGAATTTTATCCGCAGGAATACCTGTAATGGGACATTTAGGGCTAACTCCTCAATCAATTTATAAGTTTGGTACTTATGTTGTAAGAGCCAAAGAAGATGAAGAAGCAAATAAACTAATTGAAGATGCTTTGGCTTTAGAAGCAGCTGGTTGTTTTGCCATTGTATTAGAGAAAATACCTGCAAAACTCGCTGCTAGAGTTGCTCAAGAAGTAAATATTCCGATAATAGGAATTGGAGCAGGAAATGGTGTTGATGGTCAGGTTTTAGTGCTTCATGACATGCTAGGAATAAACAAAGAATTTAGCCCTCGATTTTTAAGAAGGTATAATAATTTATATACGAGTATTAAGGGCTCAGTAGAGTCTTACATTTCTGATGTAAAAACAAAAGATTTTCCAAATGAGAAGGAACAGTATTAATGATAAAAAGTAGAACTATATTTCTATACCTAGGATTTCTAGCTTGTTTGGCAAGTTACGGACAACTTATTGAGCAAAGTCCGGTAAAGCAAGCAAACGCAAGTCAAAGCCTTGAAATGGGATTCTATGCTGAAGCAGTAAGACAGTATAAAGAATTACTTGATAAGAAACCAAACAATATTGAGCTCCAATACAAACTTGGAATTGCATATACAAATTCATTTATCAATCAAAAGAAAGGTTTAGAGCTACTACAACAAGTTTATGCCGGGAATAATAAGCCAAAAGGAATAGAAAAAGAACTTGCTATCGCCTTTTTTAAAAACTATAGGTTTAATGAAGCCAAAGCTTTGTTTCAGGAGTTTCTTGGAAAAGTTGAAACACCTGAATTAAAAGCAGAAATTGAAAAATGGATTAAACAATGTGATTCTTCAACCAAATTATTTAAAAGACCTGTGCCTGTTTTATTTGAAAATCTTGGTAAAAATATAAATTCAACAGCGCCGGACTATATTCCTCTGGTTTCAGCCGATGAATCGCTAATTATATTCAGTACAAGACGTGAAGGAGTTGTTGGAAATTTATTTGATTATGGCGGCTATAGAACTGCAGATATTTACCTTGCAAAACATAAAAGCAATAAATACACTAGATCAAGATCTATTGGAAGTCCAAATACTTACGGAAATGAAGAAACTGCAGGAATTTCTAATAATGGTAAGTATATGATTTACCATGTAGATAGTGATGACAGTTATAGCGATTTATTTGTCAGTGAAAAAGGTAGAAGGTCTTACATGCCGCCCAAAGATTTTGGCAGTGATGTAGTTAATCAGAAATCTAGTAATGAAACTGGTGCGAGTTTATCTGATGACGGAAAAACAATGTACTTTTCTAGTAATAGAGACGGTGGATTAGGTGGATATGATATTTATTCCGTAAAACGTTTACCAAATGGGATCTGGGCTGAACCTGAAAATCCAGGAGCGCCAATTAATACTTCAGGAGATGAAAAGTTTCCTTTTATAAAAAATAAAGGATCAGAACTTTACTTTAGTTCAAATGGTCATTCTGGTCTTGGTGGCTTAGATTTATTCAAGGCTGCGTATACTGAAAACAAATGGACAAATCCTTTAAATCTCGGGTATCCTATAAATACGGTAAATGACGACCAAAGCATCTGCTATTCCCAAAATCCTAGATATGCATATCTCTCCGCAAAAAGAGATGACAGTTTTGGTGACCTAGACATTTATAGAATCACCTTTTTAGATGAAAAGGAAGAGCTTTGTATGATAAAAGGTGTATTAGCAAAACCCGACTCCTCTGCAATCAAAGAAAAAATCCTAATCGAGATTTTAAATTTGGAAACCGGAGATTTGGCAGGAGCTTATTATTCAAATACAAGTACAGGGCATTTTATTGCTTTATTACCTCCTAGCAACTACTCAGCTGAAATTTTTGATGCAGAAAATTATGAAGATTTTAGCACAGAGTTTAAGATAAATGATAAAAACGACTTTAAACCAAACCTTTCTATTCATATGGTTTTGAAACCAAAACCGATTGTTACTCCCCCCAAAAAAGAACCTGAAATTGAAGAATAATAGAATCGAGGTTATTTATGAAGACAATCATTTGATTGCCATAAATAAAAGATCAGGAGATTTAGTTCAAGGAGATAAAACTGGCGATAGGCCCTTAAGTGATTTAACCAAAGATTATATAAAAGAGAAATATAAAAAACCTGGTGATGCTTATCTAGGTGTTCCGCATCGTTTAGACAGACCAACTAGCGGACTTGTAATTTTTTGCAAAACTAGTAAGTCATTACCAAGAATGAATAAACTATTTGAAGCGAAGACCATTCAAAAAACTTATTGGGCAGTGGTAAAAAATAGGCCGCCTGAGAAAGAAGCAACACTTATTCATTACTTACATCGAAATCCACAAAAAAATAAATCAACCGCTTATAGCAAAGAAATTGCTGGATCTAAAAAGGCAGAGTTATCTTATCGAATACTTAAAGAACTTGATAATTACTTTTTATTGGAAATTTTACCGAAAACTGGGAGACATCATCAAATTAGGTCACAATTAGCAGCTGTTGGTTGTCCAATAAAAGGAGATTTAAAATATGGATTTGATAGATCTAATAAGGACGCTTCAATCCACTTACATGCAAGAAGACTAGAGTTTGTTCATCCTGTATCAAAGGAGCCTGTCAAAATTACTGCAGCCACTCCAAAGAAAGATCCTGTTTGGAAAGCTTGTTCGAGAAATTAAATCTTAAATCCTCGATTCTTCTTTTTCTCTGAATTTATTTTTTTTGATTTTAATCTCTTCAAAATAGCAGCTTTATTTGGTTTCGTTACTTTTCTTTTTTTTGGAACGATTAAACTCTCATTTAATAACTGAATTAAACGCTTACAAGCAATTTCCTTATTCTTAAGCTGACTTCTTGTGTCTTCAGCATCTATTTGAATATTGCCGTTTGAGTCAATACGGCTTCCCAATTTCTTTAAAATTATCTCCTTTTGATTTTCAGAAAAGATAGAAGATTCATTGATATTGAAAACAATGCTTACTCTGGTTTCAGTTTTATTAACATGCTGACCGCCTTTACCACTGCTTCGGCTAGTTTTAAAAACAATCTCTGTAAGGATTTGGTCTATATTAATTTTCATAAATCAGTATAAGAATTGAGCCTTAAATTATACATTTCATTTGTATTTAATCTATCTATGCAACTTAACATTAAATGAGTTGAAATGCCAACAGAAATTTCAAGATTAAAAGAAGAAGAGAGATATTATTTTAAGAGCACCTGCAATTGTAGCCATCTTAGCTGCGGTTTCTGATGACGGAGAAGTAAGTGAAGACGAAAAATCAGAATCAATTAAACTTTCTCAATTAAGAACATACACATCTGAGCCTATCTTAAATAACTATTATCAAGAAGTTGATAAAGTATTCGAGAGAAACTTTGATCACATTATGGCAAACTTACCTGAAACTTGGGAAGAAAAAGAAGCTTATTTAAAAGTAAGAGTTACTGCGATTAACGAAATTTTACCAAAATTCAGCAAAGTTTATGCTGATGCGCTCGTTGCGAGTTTAAAATCTTTCTCAAAACATGTTTTTATATCAAACTCTAGTTTCTTACAAAATTTTATGCTCCCTATGTTTATGAGCAAGATTGACCAAGAGAGTTTTGATCCAAAAATTGGAAAATGATTCGCTTATACTTAATCCGCCACGCTAAATCTAGCAGGAAAAATACGCGATTAAGTGATTTCGACAGACCTTTGAATAAAAGGGGAAAGAACGATTTACCTTTAATGGGAAATCGACTAAAAAGAGATTTAATTATACCAAATGCAATTGTCACAAGTCCTGCTAATAGGGCTTGTACAACTGCTAAATCAATAGCCGAAAAGCTAAATTTCCCTGTTTCACAAATCATTGAGGAACCTCAGATTTATGAGGCTAGTGCCTCCACTATTCTAAACATTGTAAATCAATTTAACGATCAAAATAAAGCCTATTTTGTATTTGGTCACAATCCAGGATTCACTTATTTAGCAGAAAAATTAAGTGGTGAGTATTTTGGTAATATACCAACTTTGGGTGTTGTTGGCATTGAATTCCCGTTTGATTCCTGGCAATTTGTAAGTGCAGAAACCGGCCAGTGCATTTATTACAACTATCCTAAAAAAGAAGAGTAAGAATGAAGGTCGGTAAAACATTCATTCACATTTTATTATCTGCATTTTTAGCTTACCAATCCTATCGTTTATTTGAAGTATCTCTAATATATACAGGTAACTACAACCTACTAGAGAGTTTTTTTCTGGCTGTAATAGCAAATCTTTTTATAACAGGCACTTTTGCATTTATCGGATTTTCAATTCCAACATCTAAACTTCTTCCTAAATCCTTTTATTTAGTAAAAAACAAGCATTTACTTAATATTCTATATCGTTCTCTGGGTGTTAAATACTTTCGATATTTTCTACTAAGTACCTTTTGGCGAAACAAAGCGAAACAAAAAACCTTTTTTAATGGAACGAAGTCCGGTTTAGAAGAATTTATTTATTCGTCACATCAAGCGGGATTTGGTCACCTGGGCGCTTTTATAATTATATTATTTTACTCTGCTTTGATGCTTTATCAAGACGCTTACAATACATTTATCATAAGCACTATTATTAATATTTTCTTCAATATTACCCTGTCATTCTTCAAAGAAAACATAGAATCAGAATTCAGAAAATATTAAAAAGCTAGATAAGTTAATACAACCAGTGCTGATAAAGAAACTGAATTCGAAAAGACTAAACTTTTAATGTCCAAGAAAACTCATCTTTTTGAGAACCTCGTTTTAGATTTTCTAAATAATCTTTAGCCTTCATTGCAAATTCCCATGAATTAAAGTCAGACATTTTGTGGTTTAAGTCTTCAAAACCAATTGAAGCAAATGGAGCAATGGTTGCTGCAGTTCCAACACCAAATGCTTCTTGGAGAGTTCCATTATCAATTGCTTGCTTTATTTCTTTTACAGATATTCTTCTCTCTTCTACATGCATGCCCCATTGTTTTGCCAAATGTACAATGCTATCCCTGGTAATCCCAGGTAAAATTGTATCTCTATCAATCGAAGGTGTTATTAAATTTCCGTCAATTACAAACATTATATTCATAGTCCCAGATTCCTCTATGTATTCATGAGTTTCTGAATCAGTCCAAACTAATTGGTGAAACCCATCCTTTTGAGCTCGCATTGCAGGATATAATGATGCGGCATAATTTGCCGCCGCTTTAGCTGCTCCTATTCCACCTAAGCATGCTCTGCTATACTTTGTTTCTACCTTTACATTTACAGCTCCAGAATAGTAATTTGAGGTTGGAGAAGTAATAATCATAAACTTATAACGCAGACTAGGTTTTACCCCTAAAAAGGCATCATCTGCGATTAAAAAGGGTCTTATATAAAGTGCTTTGCCTTCTCCATCTGGAATCCAGTTTCTATCTAAATCAACCAACTGTCTTATCCCTTCAATAAAAATATGCTCAGGAACTTCGGGTATGCACATTCTATCGGCAGATCGGTTTAACCTTTTCCAGTTTTCAATTGGTCTAAAGAGCAAAATTTCTCCTGAAGGAGTTTTATGAGCTTTTAATCCTTCAAATATTGCTTGACCGTAATGAAAAACGCATGAAGCAGGTGAAAAGGCCATATCTCCATACGGCATAATTTTAGCACTTGTCCATTCCCCGTCTTCGTATTCTGCCAAAAACATATGATCAGAAAAAACTCTACCGAATTGTAAGTTCTCAAAGTCTGTTTCAAGTAACCTTGAATTGCTTGTTTTTTCTACCTCAAATGTTTTCTCTTCTACTGACATGCATTATTTTTTTAGTTTGCAAAGGTAATCAATTGCTAGATTTCTATAATTAATTTAGGATGAGTGGAATGCTATTTTTTGTCAAATTTAGAATCAGACCAGTTTTTACCAAAAACAAATTCGCCAATTGATTTTCTTCCACTTCTTTCTTTCTCTTCTTCGTGCATTGACTCGGGAATTCTCGATAAATCTCCTATATAGCCAAGCGCAATTGCTGTTACCGCTTCATATCCTTCTGGAATATTAAATATCTCTCTTGCTTTTTCAGGGCTAAAACCTCCCATTTGATGCACATAAATATTATGTTCAATTGCCTTAATGGTTAGATAAGATGTTGCAGCACCCAAGTCGTGCCAAGAATGTGCATTCAATTTCTGATTTCTTTGAAAATGATTGCTAGCAATTCCGAGCATAATTACAGGTGCTGTAGATGCCCAATCTTGATTAAACTCAACTAAACAACTTTTTACTAAATCATATGTATCGTCTCCTTTCACTCCCACAATATACCTCCATGGCTGCTCATTAAAAGCACTAGGAGCTGAACCCGCTGCTCCAAATAAGGCCACTAAAGTTTTTGCATCTATCATTTTATCTGCAAAAGCTCTTGGGCTCCAACGTTTATTTATTCCTTCTGTTATCTTCATTTTATCCCCTTAATTTATCCAATAGCGTATTCAATACTGCTGCCTCTTCTAGGCTTATATTTTTAAACTTATTATGTAAGTTGTCTTCTTGTTGGTCTATTTCATCTAATAGATTTAATCCATGTTCTGTAATCTCAATATCAACTTGTCTTCTATCTATTGAATTTGTCTTTCTTCTTATCAACTTTTTAGCCTTAAGCTTATCTATTAACCTGGATACATTAGACATTTTGTCAATCATCCGATCTGAAATACCATTTACGCTTATTGCCTTACTATCTTGCCCTCGTAAAATCCGTAAAACGTTATACTGCTGACTTGATAAGCCATATGGCTTAAGATGCTGAGCAATAATATCCCCAATCCACTTACCGGTAAAAAGTTGGTTAATAACTAATTTTTGGTACTCATCTTTAAAAGCGGATTGCTTTATCTCTTCGTTTATATCCATACTTTATTTAATAAAATACAAATATATGTACATACATTAAAATTCAATGTAGGTAAATTGACTAATTTTTAATTTCAACTCCGTTCCAAAAGGCAACTCGGCCTTTAATCTTGGAAGCAGCGGGTTTAGGTTCAGGATAAAACCAAGCAGCATCTTCATTTTTTTGATTATTAATGTTGAGGGTATAGTATGATGCAATTCCTTTCCAAGGGCAGTTTGTGTTTGTTTCTGAATCTTCAAGAAACATTTTGTTTAAAGAAGACTCAGGAAAATAACGATTACCCTTAACAACAATGGTATCTTCACTTTCAGCGATTATTTGATTATTCCAAATTGCTTTCATAGTTACTTTTTTATCCAAACAGAATCGACAAAGTAATGTTTACAATCGAAAAAATTAGTCTTGATTTCAAAACCAGTTTCATTAGCCAACTTCTCTTTTTATGCTGAACACAATAATAAAAGATGGTCCTTAAAAAAAGGAGTTCTTCAACCGAAATTAATATATTGGCATACTGATTGGATAGACAACAGAAATAATAAAAATAGATACCATGAAAAAAATAATGACCCTATCAATTATCTGCCTACTTGCTTTTACAAGCCAAGCTCAAGATAAAATGATAAAAGAATTTAATGCAATTAAGGCCGAATTAAACTTAAGCGAAGAGCAAGATGCTAAGATTAAGGAATTAATTCAAACTCGCAGGGCTAGCTTAAAAAAGATGAAAGAAGCTCCACAATCCATCATGTCGGAAGAAGAGGTAAAAAAACAGAAAATGGAAAAAATGAAGTCTCGAAAAGAAGTTAATATGCAATTTAAACAAGGTTTAGCAGAAACGCTAAACGATGAACAAAGAGCCAAATTAAAAGAGCTAATAACGGAGAAGAACAAAAAATTGATGGAAGAAAAGGAAGCAAAACCAATGGCTCCGCACAAACATAAAAATGGTGAAGAACACACTCACTAAACAAAAAGCGAATCGAACAGATTCGCTTTTTTTATTGCATGCTTGCATACATTCAAAAAATGAATTTAAATTTGCTCTTTATTTTTTATAAGTCCCGTGAAGTTTAAAATCATATTTCTTGCCCTTTGTCTTGCAATTTCTGCAACAACTACATTTGGTTTTAAAGCAAAAACTACCAAGTATTCTATCTATCAAGAATTGAAGGGAAAGGATAAGCCCGCATTCGATATTTTTGAAAAAGCATATCTCGGGTACATTGATTTAAAGTTAAGCGGCAAAATATTTAGCAAGAAGGATATTTTGACCGTGATTGACTTTCGATTGCACTCTACCAAAAAAAGATTTTGGCTAATTGATTTAAAAACTAAAACAATATTACATCATACCTATGTAGCTCATGGAGAGAATTCAGGTAAAGAATATGCCTTTGACTTTTCTAACCAAGTAAGTTCACACAAAAGCAGCTTGGGCTTTTACATTACTCAAGAAACTTATATTGGTAAAAATGGATTATCCTTAAAATTACAAGGTGTAGAAAGCGGTTTTAATACCAATGCTAGAGATCGTTATGTAGTGCTTCATGGGGCTGATTATGCAACTGAGGAATACATAAAAAAACACGGTATTTTAGGCAATAGTGAAGGCTGTCCTGCAGTGCCAATGGGAGAGCATAAAAAAATAATAGAGCTTGCTAAAGGAGGTACTGTGCTATTTATCTACTTCCCAGATTCTAATTACTTGAAGAAATCAAGTTACATGATGAATTAAAAAATCCCATGTGAAATAGATGATTCATTTACACATGAGATTATAATATCTAATCAGGAATTATCCCTGAATTGTCTCGTGTACTTCTTTTAATATTTTAAATGCTCCTTCTGTTGTCGAAGATTCTGCATAGGTTCTAAGCACTGGCTCAGTACCCGAAGGTCTAATCATAACCCACTCTTCATTATCAAAATAGTATTTAAAACCGTCTATAGTTTCAATCTTTTGAACTTTGTAAGAACCAAAAGCAGCATACTTATCATCTGCACAGTTTTGCATAATTCTTAGCTTGTCTGCTTCTTTTAAATGTAAGTCGATACGCTCAAACTTAAATGAGCCGATCATTTCATAAACCTCAGCAATTAAATCTTCTAAAGATTTTCCTGATTTCACCATGTATTCCCAAATGGTTAAGCCCATCCAAATACCGTCTCTTTCAGGAATATGGCCTTTAATTGCAATACCCCCAGATTCTTCACCACCAAGCAATACGTCTTCTGTAACCATATAACCTGCAATGTGCTTAAATCCAATTTTAACTGTTTCAATTTCTAAACCTAAAATCTCACACAGTTTTTTAATTTTTGGAGAAACAGAAAATGCTGCAATCACTTTTCCAGTAAATTTCTTTTCTTCTACCAAATACTTAATTAATAAAAGTATAATGTGGTGCGAATCAATAAACTCTCCTTTACTATTATAAAGGCCAATTCTATCAGCGTCTCCGTCAACTGCTAAACCACAGTTAATTTCGCCCTCAGATAATCTTATCGCTTCAGAAAATTCTTGTAGGTTTCTATGAATAGGTTCAGGAGCCTGACCGTCAAACCCTGGGTTATGCTCAGCATGTAAATAAGTAATGTCTGGCATTAATCTTCTCATAACATCCTGTCCTGCGCCATACATTGCGTCAAATGCAAAATTCATTTTCGAATTTCTAATCGCATCCATGTCAAAGTTTGCTTCAACATGGTCAAAGTACATAGTCTCCAAGTCAATGTATTCTATATTTCCTTTAGCCACATGCTCATCAATGCTAATTGCATCTAAGTCAATTGTATTTGTATCAGGAATTAAATCTTCTACTTCTTGAACCTCAGCAGGTAATAATGGACCACCAAAATGACCTTTTAATTTAAAACCGTTGTACGAAGGAGGATTGTGAGAGGCTGTAATTACAACTCCTACTGATGCTCCTTTGTTTAAAGTTCCTAAAGAAACCATTGGGGTTGAAACTGGGCCTTTTGCAATTAATACTTTTATTCCAGAATCAGCTAAAACCTTTGCTGCAGTTTCTGCAAACATTTCTCCTGCATAACGGCAATCGTGACCGATTACTACTGACGCATTTTCAAAATTTGATTTTAACCAATTAGCTGTTCCCGAAGAAACTCTTGCTACATTATCAACTGTATAATCTTTTGCTATTATGGCTCTCCAGCCATCTGTTCCAAACTTTATTTTCGACATTTCTTTTCTTTTTATAAGGTCGGCAAAAGTATGTAAAATCAATCAAATTAGTAAGATGAGTTCAAAGACTTAAGGAAGAGTTTAAGAAAATTTAAACTTCTATTACTTCATAATCCTGCGCTTATTCAACTCTCTACGATAAGCGTTTGCATAATTTACATGCTGTCGGTAGGTCTTAGAAAAATCATGATAACCTGAAAAATCAGCTTTGGCGCACATAAATATATAATCATGCTTTTCACTATTCAACACAGCTTCGAACGAAGAAAACTCAGGCAAATTAATTGGCCCGGGTGGTAAACCAACTCTTTTGTATGTATTGTAAGGAGAAACAATCTTTTTATGCTTATTCAAAACTCTTCGAATAGAGAAATCGCCATGTGCAAAAACTAAAGTCGGATCAGATTCTAGCTTCATTCCCTTTTTTATTCTATTTAAATATAATCCTGCAACTTTTGGTCTTTCATCTCTGTGCTGACTTTGCTCTGCCTGAACAATAGATGCTAAGATGGAAACTTCAGATTGACTTAAACCAATTTTTCGAGCTTTTGCCAAGCGTTCTTCATTCCAAAAGCGCTTGTATTCTTGAGCCATTTTACCAATAAATTCTTCAGCGCTCATATTCCAGTAAACCTCATAGGTATTGGGAATAAATAAAGTTAAAAAAGTCTGTTTATTAAATCCATATTTACTTGCCACACTCGTGTTTGTTAACATTGAATAAATCTGAGCTGAGTCGGCTTCAATTTGTTTACCAACCTTACCTGCTAGGTCTTTGGCAGTTCTAATGGTATTAAAGGTTAGTTGAACTGGGACTTGGGCACCTGAACGCAAAAGGTTTACCAGAACGTTATTACTCATACCGTCAGAAATTAAATACCTTCCAGGTTTAGGAGTTAAATATTTTTTTTGATCAGCAAGCCAAATGAATGAGGAAGTATCTTTTAATATGCCTTCTAAATAAAGGTGACTTATTAATTGATCTCTATCCCATCCCGTTTTTATAAATAAATATTGCTCTTCTTCTGAAATATGAACAGCACGCTCATAAATTTTGCCATAATATTTCCAAACAATTCCTGCACATACAAAAAAGGCAACTACAAAAAGTAACAAGCCAATTTTCAATCCTTTTCTCTTCTTCTTTGCCATAATTTCTATTAGTCCAAAAGTAACAAAAGGAGTCTTTCTACTTTTCACAGAATTAGAAAAAAGCAAGTAGCTTTGTAAAAAATTCATCCATGAGAATAGATATTATTTCGGTTGTTCCAGAATTATTAGAGGGACCCTTTTCTGCTTCTATTCTTCAACGTGCTCAGGACAAAGGTTTGGCTAAAATTAAAGTTCATAATCTAAGAGATTACAGCATTCAAAAACAAAAATCTGTAGACGATTATGCTTTTGGTGGCGGAGCAGGCATGGTGATGAATATTGAGCCGATTGATCGATGTATATCTGCTCTAAAAGAAAAAAGAGAATACGACGAGGTTATTTATATGACTCCAGATGGTGAGCAATTAAACCAAGGCATGTCCAATCAATTATCTTTAAATAAAAACCTAATTATCCTTTGTGGCCATTACAAAGGAGTTGACGACAGGGTAAGACAACATTTAATAACTAAAGAAATTTCGATAGGAGATTATGTTTTATCAGGTGGAGAGTTGGCTGCTGCTGTTGTTGCAGACTCTATTATACGTTTAATTCCTGGAGTACTTAATGATGAAACTTCAGCTCTTTCGGATTCTTTTCAAGACAACTTACTAGCTCCACCAGTTTATACTAGACCTGCAGAATATAAGGGTTGGAAAGTGCCAGACTTATTAAGATCTGGTAACTTAAAAGCAATAGATGTTTGGCGTCATGAGCAAAGCTTAGAACGAACAAAACAGAGGCGACCAGATTTGTATGAAAAATATTCAAAATAATAATGGCAATTAGAGAATAAATACTACTTTTGCCTTCCCTTTTTGAAAAGGAAATATTTTTAAAGATATGGACGCAATAAAATTCGTAGAGCAAGACTTCACAGAAGCAAGAGAATTACCTGATTTTGGTGCAGGAGACACAATAGCTGTAGCATACAAAATTAAAGAGGGTAACAAAGAGAGAATCCAAGTATTCCAAGGAACTGTTCTTCAAAGAAGAAATAACGGTGTAAATGAAACATTTACAGTAAGAAAAGTTTCAGGCGGCATGGGTGTTGAGAGAGTTTTCCCAATGGTTTCCCCTTCTATTGATAGCATCAAGATTATTAAAAGTGGTTCTGTAAGAAGATCAAGAATTTTCTACCTAAGAGAAAGAACTGGTAAATCTGCTCGTATCAAAGAAAAGATTTTTGTGAAGAAGTAATTCTTCCTCCACATAAAAAGAAGGCTGCGATTGCAGCCTTTTTTTTTGCTCAAAATTTAAACCAGATAAGAAGTAAAGTGTTGTAAAGGAAATAACTCAACATGAAAAACTATCTTATTATTGGTGCATCTACTGGAATTGGTAAAGCACTTGCTCAGCAGCTTTCAGAAAAGGGAAACAACGTTTATGCTACCTATAACCAAACAGAAATTCAGAATTCAGGAAATATCAGGTATCAATCATACAATGTTTTAAACCATGAAGTTCAATTGAATGATTTACCGGAAAGTATAGATGGGTTTGCATATTGTGTTGGAAGTATTAACCTAAAACCATTTGCAAGAATAAAATCTGATCAATTCTTAGAAGATTATGATTTACAAGTTGGTGGTGCTATAAGAGCTTTGCAACAAGTTATTCCTTTGTTAAAAAAGGCTGAACAAGCTAGTGTTGTTTTGTTTTCAACTGTTGCAGTACAAAATGGATTTAATTTCCATAGTCAAGTTTCTTCTTCGAAAGGTGCAATTGAAGGCTTAACAAGAGCTTTGTCTGCAGAGTTTGCTCCAAAAATTAGATTTAATGCCATTGCCCCATCATTAACAGATACACCTTTAGCGGGAAGATTATTAGGCTCTGAAGAGAAAAAAGAAGCAAACGCAAACCGTCATCCATTAAAAATGATTGGAACTGCTGATAATATCGCAAAAACAGCAAGCTTTTTAATTACAGAAGACTCTTCATGGATGACAGGTCAAGTTTTACATCCAGATGGAGGTATGTCGAGTATTCGAAACTAATTGAGATGTTCGCTAATTAACCAAGCGGTTGTCCAAGCTGCTTGAAAATTAAATCCACCAGTTACGGCGTCAATGTTTAAAACTTCGCCACAAAAGTATAGCTGAGGAATCTTTTTACTTTCCATGGTTTTCATGTTAACTTCGTTTAATTTAATGCCACCGGCAGTTACAAACTCTTCTTTAAAGGTTGTTTTGCCATTGGCTTCATAAACGTCATTTTCTAATGTATTGGTCAAATTTTCAATTTCTTTTTTATTAAGGTCTGCCCAATTTTTTACTCTTGAAATTTGCGCTCTTTCAATAAAATAAGTCCATAATCTAGCAGATATATCCACAGGTTTTGAGTTCAATAACTTTTTACTGGGGTTCTTTTTACGGTTTAGATTGAGAAAGTATTCAGCATTTGGCATCCACTCTACTGAATATTTAAACTGGTAACTTTTTTGAAATAACAACTTTGCAGCTTTAGCTGATAATTTTAAAATTGCAGGACCACTCATTCCCCAATGTGTAAATAAAACCGGCCCATACTCTTTGTACTTAGTGTCAAAGATCTTTACCGTTGCAAAACTAGAAAGGCCCATTAATTTATTGCTTTCATGCTTAGGCAAATTGAAGGTAAACAAAGAAGGTATTGGACTTTCAATGGTATGACCTAATTCTTTTATAAAATCGTAACTCTTTTCTTTCGGAAAACCTCCTGTGGCGATTATCAATAGATCAGACTTTAACTTTTTACCCGATTTAAGTACAATTTGAAACTCACTTTCTTTAGTTATTTCCTTTACATCTGAATTTAGCCAAACCTTAACACCTAAGTTTTTGGCTTCATTTGTAAAACAGTCAATAATTGTTTCCGATGAATTAGAGATAGGAAACATTCTTCCATCCTCTTCTATTTTTAATTCTATTCCTCTTTCTGAGAACCAAGAAATCGTATCCCCAGTAGAAAAATAATTAAAGGGGCCAAGCAGTTCTCGCTGACCTCTTGGGTAGTTTATTGAAAGTTCTTTAGGTTCAAAGCAAGCATGCGTTACATTGCATCGTCCTCCGCCACTAACTCTAACCTTAGAAAGCACTTTATTGGATTTCTCTAATATGATAACTTCATAAGTTGGATTTTTATTTGCAATGTTTATTGCAGCAAAAAATCCAGAAGCTCCTCCACCAATAACAACTACTCTTTTTCCCATTTCGCAAATTAACGGCTTTTTTAATCAGAGGATTAACAGTTTGAATGCCTTTTAATATATTTACCTGATATCAAATTCAATTTATTGAGACAACTGATAATTTTCTTTTCTGCCTTTTTGCTTTTTCCGCTATTGGCCTTTTCAAATCCTAATGAAGAATTAGAGTTAGACTTTCCTGAAATAATAATTGAAGATGTAGACTATAGAATAGTTATTCCTACTTCTGAGTACGATGAAGTCCCTACATCAATATTTTTAAATGGAACTCAGTTGCCAATTAATTTCGAGGATGATGAACTTGGCTTTAATATCAAATTCAACAAAAAAGATAAAATAGAATTTAGTTTAAACTCAAAAAGGCTAATAAAAGAAGTTAATCCCATCCCCTTATGGATGTCAATTATCCCTCCGCTGCTAGCCATTTTATTAGCGTTAATATTCAAAGAAGTGGTTAGTTCTCTCCTATTAGGAATATTTGTAGGCGCATCTATTATTCAAGTATATACCAATGGATTGATTGGCATTTTATACGGATTTATGGAGATGCTAAACAAGTACATTTTAGGAGCATTGAATGATTCAGGTCACTTATCGATAATTGTATTCTCTACTCTTATCGGAGGCATGGTAAGTGTAATTTCAAAAAATGGAGGGATGCAGGGCGTCGTAAATCGGGTTTCTAAGTATGCTACCAATCCACAGTCAGGTCAATTTGCTACATGGTTTTTAGGTATTGCTATTTTCTTTGATGATTACGCAAATACCTTAATTGTAGGAAATACAATGAGGCCTGTAACCGACAAGTTAAAAATATCAAGGGAGAAGCTAGCTTATTTAGTTGATTCTACCGCGGCACCTATGGCTTCTATTGCTTTTGTTACTACATGGATTGGAGCAGAGTTAGGTTATATTGGCAGTGGCATTGCAAAAATTGATGGAATTAAAGAAGGTGTGTACGCAACCTTTATAAATTCTTTAGCATATTCTTTCTACCCAATCCTTGCTCTTGTTTTTATGTTGCTACTTATTTGGAAGAAAAAGGATTTTGGTCCAATGCTTAAGGCAGAAAAACAAGCAAGAGCGGGAATTCTAGATCCAAATCAAAAAGCCATTTCGGACGAATTAAAGGAAGAATTTGAAGCGGTTGGTGGTATAAAAATTCGTTCATACAATGCTGTTATTCCGGTAATTACAGTAATACTAGGAACTGTAATTGGTTTACTTTATACAGGGTTAGAATCAATGTTTTGGAGTCTATCCGATTTTTGGAATTCAGATTTATCATTTACCAGAAAAATTTCTAAGGTAATTGGTAATGCTGATTCATACCAAGCACTGCTTTGGTCATCCGCAGCAGGATTGATTGCCGCAATAAAACTTTCAGTTTTTCAAAAAACCTTAAAACTAGGTCAGGCAGTTGAGTCAGCCATACACGGATTTAAAACCATGTTACCTGCCATTGTAATTTTAGTACTTGCTTGGTCACTAGCCGGTGTAATTGACAAAATGCATGCCGCAGATTTATTAACCTCTGCTTTGTCTGATAACATAAGTCCATACTTTGTACCTGCAATAACATTTCTATTAGCTGCGGCGGTAGCTTTTTCTACAGGTTCTTCATGGGGGACAATGGCAATTTTATATCCTTTAATGATTCCTGCGTCTTGGGAAATAAGTCAAGCTGCAGGAATGGATTATGCTGAATCAATTTCAATTTTTCATAATGTAGTAGCATGTGTTTTAGCAGGTTCAGTATTGGGAGATCATTGCTCACCTATTTCTGATACAACTATTTTAAGTTCACTTGCTAGTTCTTGTAATCATATTAGTCATGTTAGAACACAAATGCCTTATGCATTAACTGTAGGCTTAGTAGCTATCTTATTTGGAACTATTCCATCTGCTTATGGAATTCCGTTTTGGATTACGCTACCTATTGCATCTTTAATGCTGTATTTAATCATTCGATTTAAGGGAAAAACAGTTGATTAGTGAGTTAACACAAACTCGTTAATAACTTCGATAGCACCTCCTCTTAATCAAGCCCACTAACAAATAGCTTTGATTTCAATGTTATTAACACAGTGTTAATAAGTTTGAAATAGCAACAATGACTCATATTCAAAGTCTTACTAAGTTTTGTATCAAAGAATCTTATTTTTCAATTGATTGCTTTTTGAACACCTACTCTCCTACCTCCTTAAAAACTATTAAACATGTTTAAAGCAAGCTTAATCACTTTGAACCTTATTGCCCTGTTAGCAATCAAACTCATATTCGGCGGAGATGTCAGTGTCGAGCAAAAAGTTCCAGATTCTGTGAATGCAGGGGAAACATTTTCGATTGAGGTAACCATAAATAAAGGGGATCGTGAAGGATTTGCAAAATGGCAACAAAAGTTACCTGAAGGATTTATAGCTAAAGCTAAGTCAAGTGAAGGAGCGACATTCTCATTTAAAAACCAAGATGTAAAGCTAATTTGGATGGCATTACCTGAAAAAGAAACGATTACCATTATCTATGATATTGAGACTGATCCCAATTTATCAGGTGATTTTAATATTGAAGGGAAATTCTCTTTTATAGAAGAAAATGACAGAAAAGATATTACGGCAGAGATTAAAACAATTAAGGTTTCAAGTGAAAATATTTTAGCAAATTCTGAAGATGGCGTTGATTCAGAAGACTTAGTAGACAATACTAATAATGATGAAACCATTGATGAAACTGATACAGAAGAATTAGGTGATAATGTTGATAATTCAGAAACAATAGCTTCAAACACAGTAAGCGAAGGGTTTGAATTCGTAACTTACGATGAAGACATAAATATTTCTAGAAAAGTTACACATATTGAAAATGGAGAATATCTTGTTGAGTTAGAAATTGAGAAGGGTGCACACAATAGTTTTGGAAAGATAGAAGAATACGTTCCTGAAGGTTTCATAGCAAGTTCAAATGAAAATAACTCAGGCATATTTTCATTTAATAAGAATGTGGTCAAAATTCTATGGATGGCACTTCCTAAAAAAGCAGACTTTAAAGTATCATATAATTTAAAAAGCTCTTCAGATCTGTTAGACCAAGTTAGATTACATGGTATGTTTTCATACTTAAAAATTGACGAATCTGTTCAATTGGAAATGAAGGCAAGCAGATTTACTAACTACTACCAGCCTTCAGAACAATTAGCTGACGAATCTCAAAAAGGGGATGATGAAGAAACAATTTCAGATAATGGAGAATCGATTGAAGAAAAAGAAGTTAATTCTGAAGAAACTGCTGATAACATTAGTGAAGAATTAGAATCACAAGAACCAGTTGAAAATCTAAACGAAATTGTTGAAACTCCAAAAGAAACAAAAGACAATTCAAATCAGTCTTCTAATTCAGAGGAAGAAATGGTTAGAGAAATAACAAGTATTCCCGCGGCAGAAGCTAGTATAAATTACAAAGTACAAATTGCTGCAGGTAGAAAAAAAGTTAAACAGGACTATTTTTCTAAAGTTCATGGAATTACAGAAACTGTTTCTATTGAATATCATGAAAATTGGTATAAGTATACTTTAGGTTCTTTTAGTGTCTATAAACAAGCAAGAGATCAAAGAAACAGAGTGTGGGAATCAGATAATAAGATCAATGATGCTTTTGTAACTGCTTATAATGCAGGAGAAAGAATCTCTGTTCAAGAAGCTTTAATGGTTACTAAACAACAATGGTTTAAATAAAAGCCATTTCAAAAATTAAAATTATCTTTAGGTCAAACTTTTAGCTAAATGAAGGCCTCAATTTTTGCCCTACTTTTTTCAATAATCTCAACCCTTGTTATTTCTCAAGAGTTGAACGATTCTAATACTGATGAAAAAGCCTACTCTCCTACAATTGGGTTGGGAGTCGGAACTATTGGTTTTTACGGAGATTTAAATGACTCTGATTATGGAAGTCCTTTAGGATCTAATATTGGATTCAATGTGTATGTTATTCAACCAATTTCAAATTCATTTAATGTAAAATTTAATTTTATGATTTCTGAGATTAAGGCTGAAGAAAGAAGTCTTGCTAGAAATGTAAACTTTGCTTCTGATATTAGAGCAGGAGCATTATTATTGGAGTATAATTTCAGCAAATGGCTTTCTGAAGATAGAAAAATCACACCCTTTATTACGGCAGGAGTTGAGTCTGTTGAATTTAATCCAAAAACAGATTTAGAAGGATTTGGTGGTGAAAGATATAATTATTGGTCTGATGGAACGATAAGAAATATTGCAGAGGACGCTCCTAATTCTAATATAGCTGTTATTGTACAGCGAGATTATTCATATGAAACTGATATAAGAGAAGCAGGTTTTAACCCAACAAGAAATTATTTAGAAAGAACCTTTGCTATTCCTGTTGGCGCCGGTGTTACGATGCACTTAAATGATAATTTCGATTTTAGATTTGAAAGTATTTTCCACTACACATTTACAGATTACATTGATGGTATCACTCCAGAAACCTCTTCTGAATATGTAGGAACAAAGAAGGGAAATAGCAGAAATGATCATTTTTGGTTCAATGGAATTTCATTAAGCTACAATTTTCAGAAGGTTGAACCAGCTGAAAAAATAGAATTTTTTGATGATGGACCAATTGATTATTCAACATTAGGAAACACAGGAGATTATGACAGAGATGGTGTAATTGATTTGATGGACAAGTGCCCTGATACACCAAGAGATGTTGAAGTTGACTCCTTAGGATGCGCTATTGATAGTGACAAGGATGGCGTTCCAGATTATAAAGATGATGAAGTTAATACCGAGTACCCAGAATTTGCAAATGATAAGGGAGTTGAGTTGACAGACGATATGATTTATGAATCGTACTTAAAGTATATTGATTCTACTGGCGCAACCGCAGAAATTATAGAAAGAAATTTTAGAGGTAGAGGTGCAAGAAAGCCTACTTACAAAGTGCAACTCGGAAAATATAGTTCAGGAGATACCCCGGATGAAATTGGGAAATTCTTAAATCTTTCTGATTTAAATAAAATTGATCAGGAAGATCAAATGATATTTGCCGCAGGAAATTTCAGCTCATTAGCAAATGCTAAGAAAAGAAGATCTCAACTTATTAATCAAGGGTTTAATAACCTTATTATTATTAAAAAGAATTTAAATGGCTCTTACACTGAAATAGGAGAAGCTGTCAGTTCTGATAATTCAAGTGGCGAAACTAATATTACTTCGACTACTACACCAGCAAGTTCTGAAACGAATAATACCGAGACTAACACTCCTAAAAAAGTTGAAGAAACCAATGAAGTAGTTTTCAGAGTTCAACTTGGAGCATTTAGAAATAAACCAACATCTGAGAATTACACTCAAATTCCAGATTTAATTGTTGTAGAGTCAGGTGGTTTTTATCGTTGCATGTCAGGCTCATTCGACAACTTTGCAGATGCGGCTGCGCATAAAGTTAAAATGGGTTTAGAAGGCTATAAAGGAGCTTTTGTTGTTGCTTATAAGAACGGGAAAAGGGTTTCACTCAAGTCAGTTGGCATAAATCCAATTAAATCCGACCCGATTATAGGCAAATAATTCCGCTAATAAAGTCTTAGCAACCATTCGAAACAAAATTAATCCGGTTAACGTTTATTAACTGCAATGGCGTATTGCTATCCTTAAATTTGATTCAAATCCATTACGTATGAAAAAATTCTTATTAGTATTATCCTGCATTAGCATAATGAGTGTTAGTGTTTTCGCGCAAGAGAAAAAAGAGGCAACAAAAAATGAAAGTGTAGCCAAATTAGATGCTCTGCTAACTGTTATAAACTACGCCTATGTGGACGAAGTGGATAATAATAAAATGACTGAAGATGCTATTGCAAGTATTCTAAAGGAATTAGATCCTCACTCAGTTTATATTCCTGAAAAGGAACTGAAGAAAATGAATGAACCTTTAGAAGGTAATTTTGAAGGGATTGGTATTCAATTCAATATTTTAAGAGACACAATAACTGTGGTTTCTCCGATATCTGGAGGCCCATCAGAAAAACTGGGTATTCAATCTGGCGATAAAATAATTAAAGTTGAAGGAGAGACTGTAGCAGGAACAGACATTAAAAATAGCGATGTAACTAGACTGCTGAGAGGAAAGAAAGGAACTGTAGTTAAAGTTGATATCAAAAGAAATGGAGAGAAGAAATTAATTCCATTTGAGATAACAAGAGATAAGATTCCTCTCTATAGTGTTGATGCTTCATATATGGCGACTCCAGACATCGGATACATTAAAGTAAATCGTTTTGCAAGAACTACAATGGATGAGTTTAGAAAAGCTTTGGATACACTAAAAAGAAACGGAGCAGAAAATTTAATACTAGACCTTAGAGGAAATGGAGGTGGATACCTGCAAACAGCATTTTACCTTGCAGATGAGTTTTTAGATAACGGAAAAATGATTGTTTATACACAAGGAGATAAACAAAACAAAGAAGAATATAAGTCTACTTCTAGGGGTGGATTTGAAAAAGGCAAGTTGGCAGTCATAATTGACGAAGGTTCTGCTTCAGCAAGTGAAATTGTATCTGGTGCAATCCAAGATTGGGATAGAGGAATGGTGATTGGTCGAAGATCGTTTGGTAAAGGACTTGTTCAAAAACCTTTCCCGTTGCCTGATGGATCTGCTGTTAGATTAACCACAGCTCGTTATTACACTCCTACTGGGAGATCAATACAAAGACCATACTCTGACGGAAAAGATAGTTATTACAATGAAATTGGAAGGAGATTTGAAAATGGCGAATTAGTTTCTAAAGACAGTATCGACTTTCCTGATTCATTGAAATTTTTTACTCCAAATAAAAGAGTTGTATATGGAGGTGGGGGCATTATGCCTGATATCTTTATCCCTATTGATACGACTTTAAATTCTGAATTAAATAGAAACTTAATTAGAAGAGGAGTTTACAATGAATTTACTTTAAGTTATTTGGATAAGAACAGAAAGCGCCTTTTAAAGCAATATCCATATTTCAATCAATTTAAGGAGGGGTATTCAATTGACGAAGAATTCTTGGGAGACTTTTTTAAATATGCCGAAAAAAAGAATGTTGAAAAGGATGATGAGGACTATCTAAAATCAAAAAAATTGATTGATATTCAACTTAAAGCACTGTTGGCAAAAAACTTATATACTACTTCAGCTTATTTTGAAATAATTAATAACTTGAATGACTCTTACATAGAAGCTATAAATGTTATTCAAAGTGAAAAGTTTGAAAAGGCAAAACTTGAATACGAATAATTATATTTGCGCCCTATTAAACATAAAATTAAAATACAATGAGTGAAAATTTGAAAAATGCATTATTAGTAATTATTGCTGTTGGAACTTTAGCAAACACTGTAATTCTGTTAGGAAATGATAGTGGTGTTTCATATGAAAGAACTCCAATAAAGACAAATACAGTTAGCAATGCTGCTGCAAACCCAGCAGTTCAGCAAAACAATATAGAACCTGCAACAGTACTTGAAAATATGGGGCCCAAAACTGCAATAAACTTTGAAGAGATGGAGTACGATTTTGGAGTTATTGATCAAAACACAACTAACCCTAAAACCTTCACTTTTACAAATACGGGAAATGAGCCTTTAATCATTTCAGATGCTAAAGGAAGTTGTGGTTGTACTGTCCCAGATTATCCAAGACAGCCAATTCAACCGGGTGAAACTGGAGAAATAAAAGTTGTTTACAGTCCAGGAAAGCAAGTAAATCAGCAAACTAAAACAGTTACAATAACTGCAAATACTGAGCCTGCAACTACAGTTTTAAGAATTAAAGCAAACGTAACTCCAGGTGAAGATACAGGAGAAACTCCTGCAACTCAAGAAATTCAATTAGGAGGTCAATAAATCTTTCTTCGATCATAAAAAAAACCCAAACACTTTTGTTTGGTTTTTTTTATGTCTTAAATTATTCCGTGTAAGGGTCCGCCTTTCGCTCCAAGTTTATCGACCGAAGCTTCTACTTTAGGATCAAGTTCTAGTATTGGGGCACTGTGAGGTTTCATTCTGCAATCTATTATTAGTGGGCCTTTACAACCCCAATGCTTATAATCTATGCTACTCCTTACTCCATAAATATCATGAGACGGATTACTTCTAGTAAAACAAGTCCAAATAAGATTATTAAAATGCTGAGCCGTGAACTTACAATCATCTGAAATAAGAATTAATGGAATCTCTTTAAGTTGATCAATTCTATGCTCTAGCTGTCTACAAACTGATTCAATTTTTTCTTGTTCTTCCTTATAATTTGTAAACTCACCTAATTCAATTGAAATAACCCCCTCTGAAGCCAAGGAGAGATTCTTGATTTCTGAAGGCCAATCATCTATAGATGGTAATTCCTTAGCTAATTTCCTTTTGGGTTTGCCTACTGCGGCTATAACTAGTTTAGACCCTGCATTAAGCTCTGAGCTACTGTAATCTAAAGTATCAATTGTGGTTTTAGTTTGGAAATGAAGATCCCTAGTCCAATCTACTCGTTCTATAATGTGATTAAAAAAGTCGTGTGTATTATTAACAGAGATATTCGGATTGTCTTCCTTGGCACCAATAATTAAATATTTGGCTAAGGACATTTGACCGAAGCCTAATATGTGGTTTGCTATTGTTAGTAGTTCTGCAGGTTGTTTGGTATCTAAGTAAGGAGTATATCTTTCACTACCTAAGGCAAATAAAAGAGGGTGAACTCCTGCTTCGTCAACCGCATTAACTTCATGTAAGCCAGGAATTTCTTTTGGTATAATGGAACCTGTTATTTCATGAATAAGTTTACCAAAGCTCGTATCTTCCTGTGGCGGTCTACCTACTACCGTAAAAGGCCAAATTGCTCCTTTCCTATGAAAAACATTATCAACCTTCATTAATGGAAAGTCATGCTTAAGTGAGTAATAGCCAAGGTGATCTCCGAATGGTCCCTCTGGTTTATTTTCCTTTGGATAAACCTTACCTGTAATAACAAAGTCAGCATCTGATGATATAGTGTGCCCGTTATGCTTAAAATACCTAAATCGCCTACCTCCCAGTGCTCCAGAAAAAGTCAATTCTGATAGCCCTTCAGGCAATGGCATTACTGCTCCAAATGTATGTGAAGGGGGGCCGCCTACAAAAATAGAAATATGAAGTGGTTTCCCTAACTCATTGGCTTTAGTTTGGTGTACACCAATCCCTCTATGAATTTGGTAGTGAAGACCAATTTCTTTATTCGGAATGTAATCATTTCCTGTAAGTTGAATTCGATACATACCAAGGTTTGAATTCATGACTCCCGGCTTGGAAGCATCCTCAGTATATACAATTGGTAAGGTTACATATGCACCGCCATCCATAGGCCAGTGCTGAATCAATGGTAGGTCTGTAATTTGTGTTGTATTTCTCAAAATACTAGGCTTAGACCAAGATTTCATGGGCAAAGCCTTTAGGCCTGCAAGAGGAACTTTAGTGAAGGATAATGGATTTTTTAAAGCTAAACTAGGGTCACCTTTTAATTGGACCATTTTTTTTACAAGATCTAATGTATCTCTAAACATAAAACGGCTTCTTTCTATAGAACCAAACAAATTGGAAACAGCAGGAAAATTTGAACCCTTTACATTCTCAAATAACAAAGCAGGCCCGGCAGCTTCATGTACCCGAAGATGAATAGAAGCCATTTGTAAATAAGGATCTACCTCTTCTTTAATTCTAATTAAATGCCCATTCTTTTCTAAGTCGGAAACACAATCCGACATATTCTTATATGCCATAAGGTAATTTTCTAATACAAGGTTATTGAATTTTTTATTTAAAACTCAATATGGAAACAAACCTAAATAATACTAGTTCATACAAACAAGAAAAGACAGCATAAGCTGTCTTTTTTGATATAGTTGTAATCTAATTATCTGTTTGAAACTTCAACAAAAGGTCGGTGATTCATTCCAGTATAAATTTGTCTTGGTCTTCCAATAGGCTCTTTATTCTCTCTCATCTCCTTCCATTGAGCAATCCAACCAGGCAATCTACCTAAAGTAAACATTACTGTAAACATTGAGGTTGGTATACCTATAGCTCTGTAAATAATTCCTGAATAGAAATCAACGTTAGGATATAACTTTCTTTCTACGAAATAAGGATCATTTAATGCAATTTCCTCAAGGCCTTTAGCTATCTCAAGAATTGGATCATTTATTCCTAGTTTGTCTAGAACATCATCCGCTGCTTTCTTAATGATTGTAGCTCTTGGATCAAAGTTTTTATAAACTCTATGACCGAATCCCATTAATCTAAATGGATCGTTTTTGTCCTTAGCCTTAGCCATATATTTGTTTACATCACCACCATCTGCTTTAATATTTTCAAGCATTTCAATCACTGCTTGATTTGCTCCACCGTGCAACGGACCCCAAAGAGCGGAAATACCTGCTGATATAGAAGCGTATAAACTTGCGTGAGAAGATCCAACGATTCTGACAGTAGATGTAGAACAGTTTTGCTCATGATCCGCATGAAGAATTAATAATTTATCAAGTGCATTTGCAATTACAGGATCTACTTCATATTCCTCTGAAGGTACAGCAAACATCATTTTTAAGAAATTAGAACAATAGTCTAATTTATTATCAGGATAATTAGCAGGATGACCAATTTCATTTTTATATGCCCAAGCAGCCATTGTTGGAAGCTTAGCAATTAATCTTTTTATACTTAAATCTACTTCATCCCATGATCTGTTTGGATCAAGTGATTCAGGATAAAAAGCAGTTAAAGAAGAAACCAATGAAGAAAGAACTCCCATTGGATGAGAATTAGAAGGGAATCCCTCTAAAATATTTTTAATATCCTCGTGTATTAAAGTATGATGAGTTATTTCTTTTTTATAGCTATCTAATTCACTTGCATTTGGGAGCTCACCATGAATTAAAAGATGAGAAACTTCTAAGAAAGTAGCTTTCTCAGCCAACTCTTCTATTGAGTAACCTCTGTATCTTAAAATTCCTTTTTCACCATCAAGAAATGTAATCGCGCTTTTTGTAGAACCTGTATTCTTGTACCCCGCATCAATCGTTATTAAGCCTGATTGACCTCTTAAGCTACTAATATCAATAGCCTTTTCATTTTCTGTTCCTTCAATAATTGGTAATTCAAATGTTTGATCTCCAATTTTTAACTGCGCTGTCTCTGCCATTTCTTCTGTTTTATATATTTGATGATAACTACCGAAAACTATTTTTGTTCAAACAATTCCCAAATTGCAAAAATAATCAAGTACGCGCCTTTATCAAAGTATTAATGTTAACAGATAATTAAGAATTTCTATAAATCTATTGTATTATGAATTTCTGAGAATTTTGGCCTTCTTGCGATTGTATTTGGATGAAATAAATTCCTTTATCTAATCCTTCTAAATCGATTCTTAAAACCTGATTTGCATCGATCGAAATATCTCTTTTCAAAATCTTACCCCTTATATCAATTAAATCAATTAATCCATCACTTTTTGATTTAATCATAATATCGTTAACTGCAGGGTTAGGATATATTATATAAGCATTTTTTGGCTTTACAGGTGCTAAAAGGCTCGTAACAAATGATGTATCTGTATATTCCCAAACATCATTTAAAGTATTAACCCTTGTAGAATCTAACCCTGTAGCAATATATCCTTTTCCTCCTAAAGAAAACGTTATTGAAGCAAAGCGTTTGTTATTCGAAAAATTTGGTACAACAGACCAATTATCATTTATTATATCATAGCAGTAATAATCAGAAATAGCTCCTGAGACACCGTATCTAGCACCTCCGCCAACTATGGCTTTACCATTTACTACAAAAACTGAAGCATTAAATCTTGGCAACCCCGGGAAAGAATCTACAATACTCCATAAATTTAGACGAGGATTATATTTCCAAAGATCATTAAAATCTACAGAATGATTGTGACCAAGGCCAAAATAGAAGTTACTATCAAGTAAAAATACTATACCTCCTGTTCGTCCGCCGCCAGGAAAATTTGCCTTTTGCGTCCAAACATCCATTATTGGATCATATTCATATAATCGATTGGTTACAGTGGCACTTCCTCTAGAAACTGTTCCTCCCATAACATAACCTTTTCCGTTGACTGTTGCTGCGCGAGACCCTCTGGTTATAGAACGAGGGAAAACTGCTACAGACGACCAAGAGTCTATACTGGGATTATATGCATACATATCAGAATAAGTCTGATTATTAGAATAATTATAACCTAATCCTACATAAGATAATGAGTCAATTGTAAATGAAATTAAATTTCTTCTTGGAACACCAGGAAGATTTGTCTTTATAGACTACCTGTCAGAAGACGGATCATATTTCCATAACTGATTATAGTGAAGACTGTTATTAAGACTACCTCCACATAAATAACCATAATTCCCATTTGAAAAACCTGCTGCCGAAGACCTTGGGCTTGAAGGAAAATCAAACCTTTGATTCCAAATTTGGCTGAAGCCAGAATTAAGACTAATCGAAAGAAATAAGCTTAAAATAATTTTATACATGGTTGGTTGAATATGAATTTTATAATAATTACTAAAATAATGAATTCTTCAATCCAAACAATGCTGAGCTACCCAATTGCTCCTCAATCCTTAACAACTGATTATATTTTGCCATTCTATCTGAACGAGAAGCAGAACCTGTTTTAATTTGTCCTGTTGACAAGGCAACTGCCAAGTCTGCGATCGTGCAATCTTCAGTTTCTCCTGATCGGTGACTCATTACAGAGGTATAATTATTTCTAGTAGCTAATTCTACTGCTTGAATAGTATCCGTTAAAGTTCCTATTTGATTAACTTTTACCAAAATAGAATTTGCGATATTTTCGTTAATTCCTCTTTCTAATCGTTTAACATTGGTCACAAATAAATCATCTCCGACTAACTGAACTTTATCACCTATAGCATTAGTCAACTCAGACCATCCTGCCCAATCATCTTCCCATAAACCATCTTCAATAGAAATGATTGGATACTTATTTGTCCAATCTTTCCAATAAGAAACTAAATCAGAAGAACTTAATTTATCACCAGTAGATTTATGAAAATGATATACTTTTTCTTCTTCTAAATAAAACTCTGATGATGCTGCATCCATAGCGATAAAAACATCTTCTCCAGGTCTGTAGCCTGCCGTCTCAATCGCTTTTAAAACATACTCTACAGCTTCTTCATTGGAACCTAAATTCGGCGCAAAACCACCTTCATCTCCGACATTAGTTGAAAATCCTTTACTTTTCAATACACTTTTTAGGTGGTGAAAAATTTCAGTTCCCATTCGTAATGCATGGCTAAAAGATTCAGCTCCTGTTGGCATTACCATGAATTCTTGAAAATCGATACTATTATCTGCATGAGAACCTCCGTTTAAAATGTTCATCATTGGAATCGGAAGTGTATTCGCATTAACACCGCCAATATATCTATAAAGAGGCATTCCAATTTCAGCTGCAGCAGCTTTTGCTATGGCCATAGATACTCCTAACATTGCATTCGCTCCAAGATTAGACTTATTCTCAGTTCCATCTAATTGAATAAGATAATTATCAATTGCTGTTTGATCAAAAACATTTATCCCATTCAATTCATCATTAATGCTTTTATTAACGTTTTGAACTGCCTTTAGAACACCTTTCCCAAGGTATATTGACTTATCGTTATCTCTTAATTCAACTGCTTCATGAATTCCTGTTGAAGCCCCTGAAGGAACAGCTGCTCTTCCAAGTGTTCCATTTTGAGTAGTTACATCAACCTCTACCGTTGGATTTCCTCTAGAATCTAAAATTTGTCTTGCGTGGATGTTTGCAATATAACTCATGCTTTATCTTTTGTGTTGTGCTATAATCTCTATAAAGTTGTCGAATAAATACCTAGAATCGTGTGGTCCGGGAGAAGCCTCTGGGTGATATTGGACAGAAAAAATTGGATTTGTTTTATGTTTAATTCCTGCCACTGTATTGTCATTTAAATGCTCATGTGTTATTTCAATTACATCAGACTTTTCTGCAGAATCTCTTTCCACAACAAAACCATGATTCTGAGAAGTCACCTCACCTTTTCCGGTTATTAAATTTTTCACAGGGTGGTTTATACCTCTATGACCATTATGCATTTTAATTGTTTTAAGACCATAGGCTAATGATAATATTTGGTGTCCTAAACAAATTCCAAACATTGGTTTCCCAGCTTCAACCAACTCTTTTATGATTGCAATCGAATTTTGCATTGCCGATGGGTCACCAGGTCCATTACTTAACATAATTCCATCAGGGGACCATGATAGTATTTCTTCTTTAGAAGCAGACATTGGAAATACCTTTAAGTATGCTCCTCGATCAGTTAAACACCTTAATATATTTTTCTTAGTTCCATAGTCAATAACCGCGATTTTAAAGTCTGCATTTTCATCTCCTATAAAATATGGTTCTGTTACTGCTACTTTAGAGGACAGTTCCAATCCTTGCATTGAGGGCACTTCAGCAAGTTTAGCTTTAAGCTTTTCAACATCAAATTCTTCAGATGATATAATAACATTCATTGCTCCAGCATCTCTTATATGTTTTACCAGTGCTCGAGAGTCAACATCTGTAATCGCAACAATTTTATTACGTTCGAAATAATTCTGAAGAGAACCGTCAGCCATAGGTCGGGAATACTCCTCGGAAAATTTCTTGCAGATCAAGCCTGAAATTTTTACACTTTCAGATTCTATTTCTCCATCCTCAACTCCGTAATTACCAATATGGGCAGTAGCGCAAACCATTATCTGACCGCAGTAAGACGGATCAGTAAAAATTTCTTGATATCCTGTCATACCTGTATTAAAGCAAATTTCTCCAGTACTAGTACCAATTATTCCTGCAGCGTATCCGTGAAAAACTGTTCCATCTTCTAAAACAGCAATTCCTTTCGTTTTTGTTTTATACTTCATAGCTTAAATTTTGAACAAAAAAAAAGATAAAACACGATGTTTTATCTCTTTTTTTGAAAAATTATACAATTTCTATCAACGTTTTAATCTTTCTTTTCTTCAGCAGATTCAGAAGCAGTATCTGCTTTTGGCTCTTCTTTTGCTTCAGTTGCTTCAGCTTTTGGAGCCTCTGAAGTTGCTTTAGCTGCGCCACCTCTTCTTCTTCTTGTTTTCTTCTTCTCTGTTTTTGCTTCTGATACATAAACCTCGTTAAAGTCAACTAATTCCATCATACACATTTCAGCATTATCACCTAAACGATTACCTGTTTTTATAATTCTTGTGTATCCACCAGGTCTATCAGCTACTTTTGGAGCAACTTCTCTGAATAATTCAGATACTACGTGCTTATTATTTAAGTAACTAAATACAACCCTTCTTGAGTGAGTTGAATCATCTTTTGATTTAGTTATCAAAGGCTCAACAAATCCTCTTAAAGCTTTTGCTTTTGCAAGAGTGGTATTAATTCTTTTATGCTCTATTAAGGAACAAGCCATGTTTGAAAGCATTGCTTTTCTATGCGACTTTGTTCTACCTAAATGATTAAATTTCTTTCCGTGTCTCATTTCCCTTAGTCCTTATCAAGTTTATATTTAGCCACGTTCATTCCAAACGTTAGGTTTTTGTTTTCAACCAACTCGTCTAATTCAGTTAATGACTTTTTACCAAAGTTTCTGAACTTCAATAAATCATTTTTATTGAATTGAACTAGCTCACCTAAAGTTTCAACATCAGCAGCTTTTAGACAATTTAAAGCTCTAACTGAAAGATCCATATCAATCAACTTAGTCTTTAATAATTGACGCATGTGCAATGAATCCTCATCAAACTCTTCCACTGCAGATTTAACTTCAGCTTCCAAAGCAATTTTCTCATCAGAGAATAGCATGAAATGCTGAATTAAAATAGTTGCAGCTTCCTTAAGAGCCTCTTTTGGATGAACTGATCCATCAGATTCAATATTCATTACCAATTTTTCGTAGTCAGTTTTCTGCTCTACTCTGTAGTTTTCTATACTGTAGTTTACATTCTTAATTGGAGTGTAAATTGAATCGATTGGAATAAATCCGATAGGTCCTTCCTCTTGTCTGTTTTCTTCTGATGGAACGTATCCTCTACCTTTATTGATAGTTAATTCCATTTGAATCTTTACAGAAGATTCCATACTACAGATAACTAAATCTGGATTAAGAACTTGAAATGCAGAAGTAAATTTTCCAATATCACCTGCAGTCAATTGATCTTGACCTGAAATAGATAAGTTTACTTTTTCAGAGTTAGTACCTTCGATTTGTTGCTTAAACCTAACTTGTTTAAGGTTTAAGATCATTGAAGTTACATCTTCTACAACTCCATCAATGGATGAGAATTCGTGATCAACGCCTTCAATTTTTATACCTGTAATAGCAAATCCTTCTAATGAAGAAAGTAAAATTCTTCGGATTGCATTACCAATTGTAATCCCGTATCCTGGCTCTAATGGTCTGAATTCAAACTGACCTTTAAAGTCAGTTGATTCAATCATAATAACCTTATCCGGTCTTTGAAAATCTAATATTGCCATAATGTTTTTCTTATTAAAAGTTATTACTTAGAGTAAAGTTCAACTATTAATTGCTCTTTAATATTCTCTGGAATTTGAACTCTTTCAGGAGCATTTACAAATTTCCCTTTCATTGTTTGAGGATCCCACTCTAACCAATCGAAATTTTCTTTTCTGTTTGCTAAAGATTCGTTGATAGATTCTAAAGATTTAGATCTTTCTCTAACTTCTATAACATCACCATCTTTTAAATTGTATGAAGGAATGTTAACAACAGTTCCATTAACTTTCAAATGTTTGTGACCAACTAATTGTCTTGCTCCTCTTCTTGATGCTGCTAATCCTAAACGGAATACAACGTTATCAAGTCTAGACTCACATAACTTAAGTAAGTTCTCACCTGTAATTCCTTTTGTTTTTGATGCTTCACTAAAAAGGTTAGAAAATTGCTTTTCTAAAATTCCGTAAGTGTATTTAGCTTTTTGCTTCTCCATTAACTGGATTGCATATTCAGATTGCTTACCTCTTCTCTTGTTTGGACCATGTTGTCCTGGAGGGTAATTTTTCTTTTCTAAAGCTCTATCAGGTCCAAAGATTGGTTCTCTAAACTTTCTGGCAATCTTTGATTTTGGTCCTCTATATCTAGCCATTTCTTATAAATTTCTCTTAATTATTATACTCTTCTTCTTTTCGGTGATCTACAACCATTGTGAGGTACAGGAGTGATATCAACTATTTCAGTCACTTCAACACCGCCATTGTGGATTGTTCTGATAGCAGACTCTCTGCCTGCCCCGGGTCCTTTTACGTAAACTTTAACTCTTCTTAATCCTAAATCGTACGCTTCTTTCGTACATTCAGCAGCAGCCATTTGTGCAGCATATGGGGTGTTCTTTTTAGAACCTTTGAAACCCATTTTTCCAGAAGATGCCCAAGAAATAACTTGTCCAGTCTTATTGGTCAAAGAAATAATAATATTATTGAAAGACGCATGAATATGCGCTTCACCAGTCGACTCAACTTTAACGGTCTTCTTCTTTTTTTGTGTAGATTTTGCCATCTTAGAACTCTTTATTTACTAATTATTTAGTAGCCTTTTTCTTATTTGCAACAGTTTTCTTTTTACCTTTTCTGGTTCTTGCATTATTTTTGGTCTTTTGACCTCTTAAAGGTAATCCAGTACGATGTCTTACACCTCTATAACATCCAATATCCATTAATCGCTTAATGTTTAATTGAATTTCAGATCTTAAGGCACCTTCAACACGATATTCATCATTTAAGATTTGACGAATTTTACCTAATTCATCATCGTTCCAGTCCTGAACTTTTTTATCAAAACTAACTTCTGCTTTTGATAAAATACTTTGAGCTGATCTTCTACCTACTCCGTAGATATAAGTTAAACCAATCTCACCTCTCTTATTTTTTGGTAAATCAATACCTGCTATTCTAGCCATAAATATTTGTATTTATTAACCTTGTCTTTGCTTAAACTTTGGGTTCTTTTTATTAATTACATACAAACGCCCTTTTCTTCGAACGATTTTACAGTCTGCACTTCTCTTTTTAATAGATGCTCTAATTTTCATTTCTATTGTGTTTTACTTATTTATATCTGTAAGTAATTCTTCCTTTCGTTAAATCATACGGAGACATTTCAACTTTTACTTTATCCCCTGGCAACAATTTAATGTAATACATTCTCATCTTTCCAGAAATATGAGCTGTAATTACATGTCCATTTTCTAATTCTACTCTAAACATTGCGTTTGATAACGCTTCTGTTACCGTTCCGTCTTGTTCTATGGATGCTTGTTTTGCCATCTATTATTTATTCACTTTTTTATTTAATACTTCTTCTACAAATTCATGCGTTGATAAAACTTCAGCGCTGTTCTTTCTTACAACGATATCATGCTCAAAATGAGCCGACACTAGTCCATCAGTAGTAACTATTGTCCAACCATCAGCATCTTGCTTTACATTCCTCTTTCCCAAATTAATCATTGGCTCAATTGCCAAAACTAAACCTTCTTTCAACTTTATTCCCCTGCCTCTTTTACCTAAGTTCGGAACTTGTGGCTCTTCATGTAGGTTTTTTCCTAAACCATGTCCTACAAGTTCTCTAACTACTCCGTAGCCATTACTTTCAGCTTCATTTTGAATAGCGAATCCAATATCTCCAATTCTATTGCCTGCTTTTGCAGCTTCAATACCTTTTAAGAGACACTTTTTGGTTGTTTCAAGTAAATTGTGAGTCTCTTCACTAACTTCTCCAACTTCAAATGTATAAGCAACGTCACCATAAAACCCATTCATTAAGACACCGCAATCAACAGATATAATATCACCATTATGCAATGCTTTTGAGCTTGGTATACCATGCACAACCTGAGAATTTACAGACGTACATAATGTATTAGGAAAATCATTGTATCCTTTAAATCCAGGAACACCACCATTATCTCTAATAAACTCCTCAGCCACTTGATCTAATTTTAATGGATCAACACCAGGTTCAATTAATTTAGCAACCTCTGCTAAAGTTTTTCCAACAAGTAAAGAACTCTCTCGGATTAATTCAATCTCCTCTTCTGTCTTCAAATAAACCATACGAATTAACCAGCCATATTAACGCTAGATCTTCCTTTGATTCTTCCCGACTTCATTAATCCATCATAATGTCTCATCAACAAGTGACTTTCAACTTGTTGAAGAGTATCTAATACAACACCTACCATAATTAACAATGAGGTTCCACCAAAAAATTGGGCGAACTGACCATTAACCCCAAACTTAGAAGCGAATGCAGGCAAAATTGCAACAATCGCTAAAAATATTGAACCAGGTAATGTTATTCTTGAAAGTATCGTATCTAAAAACTCAGCCGTTCGCTTTCCTGGTTTTACACCAGGAACAAAACCACCGTTCTTCTTCATATCCTCAGCCATTTGGTTTGGGTTAACTGTAACAGCAGTGTAAAAATATGTAAATGCAATAATCATTAAAGCAAAAATCAAATTATACCAAAAGCCAGTATAGTCAGATAATACTGCTGCAATTCCAGTTAATGAATCCGAGTCAGCAAAACCAACTAATGTAATTGGAATAAACATGATAGCCTGAGCAAAAATGATAGGCATTACACCTGCAGCATTTACTTTAAGTGGAATATATTGTCGTACACCACCGTATTGCTTATTTCCTACAACTCTTTTAGCAAATTGAACAGGAACTCGCCTTGTGCCTTGAACTAATAAAATAGTTGCAATAATAACAAGTAAAAGTATAACCATTTCCACAAGTAAAATAACCAGTCCTCCACCTTTTACTCTTGATGCAAATTCAGCAACAAATGCAAATGGTAAGTTGGCAATAATACCAATCATAATGATAAGAGAAATACCGTTACCAAGACCTTTCTCAGTAATTCTTTCTCCTAACCACATTACAAACATAGTACCTGTAATTAATATTATAACAGCAGAAACCATCCAAAATGGACCATCAGGTCTTACCATCATTCCACCACTAGTAGCAGTAGGTACTTGCGAAAGTATATAACCTGGAGCTTGAAATCCAACAATAATTATTGTTAGCATTCTTGTAATTTGATTTATTTTTCTTCTGCCACTTTCCCCTTCTTTCTGAAGCTTTTGGAAATATGGTATAGCAATTCCAAGTAATTGAACTACAATCGAGGCAGAAATATATGGCATAATACCTAATGCAAAAATGGATGCTCTTGAAAAGGCACCACCAGCAAACAAATCTAATAAACCGGCAATACCTCCTGTATTACCTGCGTTTGCTTCTGCTAAAGCAGCAGAATCAATACCAGGAAGTACAACGTACGAACCCAATCTATAAATTAACAAAAGTCCTAATGTGTTAATTATTCTAACACGCAGATCTTCTATTGTCCAAATATTCTTTAATGTTTCTAAAAAACGTTTCATTCTATTCTATAATTTCAGCTGCACCGCCTTTTGATTCAATAGCCTCTTTTGCGCTCTTTGAATAAGCATGAGCCTTAACAGTAACTTTAGCACCCAAAGTACCTCTACCTAAAATTTTAACTAAAGTATTTCTGTTCGCTAAACCGTTATCGATTAAAACTTCCAAATCTATTGTTTCAGTTTTCTTTGAAGTAGCAAGTATTTCTAATGTATCTAGATTGATACCTTTAAACTCCTTTCTATTGATGTTTGTAAAACCAAATTTAGGAACTCTTCTTTGTAATGGCATCTGACCACCTTCAAATCCAATCTTTTTTGAGTAACCTGATCTTGATTTAGCACCTTTGTGTCCTCTTGCAGCAGTACCACCTTTTCCAGAACCTTGACCTCTACCAATTCTCTTGCCTTGGCTTTTTACCGAACCTTCTGCAGGTGTTAAATTACTTAAATCCATCTCTTACCTTATTTGTGATTACGCCTTCTCGACAGTAACCAAATGTTTTACTTTATTTATCATACCCAAAACTTGTGGAGTATCTTCGTGCTCTACAGTCTTTTGATTTCTTGTTAATCCTAGTGCATCAAGAGTCAATTTTTGTCTCTTTGGTCGATTAATTCTACTCTTTACTTGCGTTATTTTTATTTTAGCCATCTCAAAAAAGATTATCCGTTAAAAACTACATCTAATTCTACACCTCTGTGCTTTGCAACAGTATATGCATCTCTCATGCTCTTTAAAGCTTCTATTGTAGCTTTAACAACATTATGAGGATTAGATGATCCTTTAGACTTTGCTAATACATCGTGAACACCAACACTTTCAAGAACTGCTCTCATTGCACCACCTGCAATTACACCAGTACCTGAAGAAGCTGGCTTAACAAATACTCTTGCTCCACCATATTTAGCTTCTTGTTCGTGAGGAACTGTTCCATTAACAACAGGAACTTTAATAAGGTTTTTCTTAGCATCATCAATACCCTTAGCTATTGCTTCAGTTACTTCATTTGCTTTTCCTAAACCATGTCCTACGATTCCATTTTCGTTTCCTACAACAACAATTGCCGAAAAACTAAAGTGTCTACCACCTTTTGTTACCTTGGTTACTCTTTGTATACCAACCAACTTGTCCTTCAATTCAATTTCGCTAGACTTAACTCTTTTTGTATTTGCGTTAGCCATTTTATAATATATTATCTAAGTCCTAATTATAATTTTAATCCACCTTCACGAGCACCATCTGCAATAGATTTTACTCTTCCGTGATACAAGTAACCGTTTCTATCGAAAGAAACTGCACTTATTCCATTTGCCAAAGCTTTCTCCGCAACAGCTTTTCCAACAGCTTGCGCAACTTCAACTTTATTGCCCTTAACAGAAGCAAGATCTTTATCTCTTGATGAAACTGCAAGTAAAGTCTTGCCTGTTTTATCATCAATTAACTGAGCATAAATTTCTTTATTACTTCTGAATACAGACATTCTTGGTCTTTCAGCAGAACCTTCAACTACCTTACGGATTCTTCTTTTAATCCTAAGTCTTCTATCTAATTTAGTTAATGCCATAACTTATTATTTTGCAGCTGATTTACCAGCTTTTCTTCTAATGTATTCTCCTACGAATCTAACTCCCTTACCTTTATATGGCTCAGGCTTACGTAATGATTTAATTTTTGCGGCAACTTGACCAATCAATTGCTTGTCAAAAGACGTTAATGTCACTATTGGATTTTTTCCTCTTTCAGATTCAGTAATAACTTTTACCTCTTCAGGAAGTTCAAATACAATTGGGTGAGAAAAACCTAAAGCAAGTGTAAGAATTTGTCCCTGGTGAGAGGCTCTGTAACCTACACCCACTAATTCCAATTTCTTTTCATAGCCTTTACTAACACCTTCAATCATGTTACTGATTAAAGACCTATATAAACCATGCTTTGCTTTATGATCTTTTTGCTCTGTATGTCTTACAACATTTAAAGTACCATCCTCAATTTTCACTGAAAGATTTGGATCAATTGCTTGGGTTAACTCTCCTTTAGAACCCTTTACACTAACTACATTTTTATCAGATACGCTAATATCAACGCCTGATGGTATGCTGATCGGTGCTAAACCTATTCTTGACATAACTCTTTGTTCTTCTCTTTATTAATATACGTAGCATAAAACTTCACCACCTACTTTTTCTACTTTCGCTTCTTTATCGGTCATTACACCCTTTGAAGTAGAGATGATTGCTACACCTAATCCATTAATTACCCTAGGTAAGTTGTCAGACTTAGCATACTTTCTAAGACCCGGTTTACTAACTCTAGTTAAACTCTTAATAGCTGATACTTTTGATACCGGATGATACTTTAAAGCAATCTTAATAATACCCTGAGGATTTGTACCTTCAACAAACTTGTAGTTTAAGATATAACCTTTCTCAAAAAGGATTTTTGTAATTGCCTTCTTCGTATTTGAAGCCGGAATTTCTACAACTCTATGCTTTGCACTCGCTGCATTTCTAATTCTTGTTAGAAAATCTGAAATTGGATCTGTCATTGTTCCTATATTTTTTTACCAACTAGCTTTTTTAACTCCAGGAATTAATCCTGAACTTGCCATTTCTCTAAACTTCACCCTTGAAATTCCAAACTGTCTCATGTAACCTTTTGGTCTTCCGGTTAATTTACATCTGTTATGAAGTCTTACTGGAGAAGAATTTTTCGGTAATTTTTGTAAACCTTCAAAATCTCCTGCCTCTTTCAAAGCAGCTCTCTTCTCAGCATATCTTGCTACCATCTTCTCACGCTTTCTTTCACGCGCTTTCATTGATTCTTTAGCCATGCTTATTGCTCGTTTTTATTTTTTTGAAATGGCATTCCAAACTCCTTTAATAGAGCTCTTGATTCCTCATTTGTTTCTGCTGAAGTAACAAATGTGATATCCATACCACCAATTCTATTTACTTTATCAATATCTATCTCTGGAAAAATGATTTGCTCTTTAACTCCTAAAGTGTAGTTGCCTTTTCCGTCAAAACCCTTATTATTAATTCCTTTAAAATCTCTTGTTCTTGGAAGGGAAACAGAAATCAATCGATCTAAAAATTCATACATTCTATCTCCTCTCAGCGTAACACGAACACCAATCGGCATCCCTTTCCGTAACTTAAAGTTTGAGATATCCTTTTTAGAATATGTAGGAACTGCTTTTTGACCTGCAATAGCAGTCATTTCCTCAACAGCAGCATCGATAAGTTTCTTATCAGCAACAGCTGCGCCAACTCCTTGATTAAGACAAATTTTCTTAAGCTTAGGAAGTTGCATTGAACTTTTGTAGTTGAAGTTTGACATCATATTCTTTTTGATGTCATTTTGATACTTCTCTTTTAATCTAGGTGTATACATTACTTAACCGATTCTTTTGATTCCTTAAAATAACGAACTGATTTTCCATCCTCCTGTCTTCTGCCAACTCTATCAACCTTACCTGTAGATGGGTCAATAAGCATAACGTTGCTTATATGGATAGGTGCGTCCTGCTTTACAATTCCACCTTCTTGGTTATTTGCATTAGGCTTTGTGTGTTTACTATTTTTTCTTATATCGTCACCCTCAAGGATAACTCTATTTTCAGCAGGCATAACTTTTATAACATTTCCTTCTGCGCCCTTAGAAACACCAGCAATTACTTTTACTGTATCTCCTTTTTTAATGTTTAATTTCTTCATTGTCATTAAAATTTAAAGTACTTCAGGTGCTAATGAAACAATCTTCATGAATTGCTTTTCTCTTAATTCTCTTGCTACAGGTCCAAAAATCCGAGTACCTCGCATCTCCCCTGACTGCCCTAACAAAACAACAGCATTATTATCAAATCGGATGTAAGAACCATCTTGTCTTCTTACCTCTTTCTTTGTTCTTACAATAACTGCTCTTGAAACAGCACCTTTCTTAATATTACCTGATGGCATTGCAGATTTAACCGAAACAACGATTTGATCTCCAATTGAAGCATATCTTCTTTTTGTTCCACCAAGAACTCTAATACACAAAACCTCTTTGGCTCCGCTATTGTCTGCAACTGATAATCTTGACTCTTGCTGTATCATAATTACTTAACTCTTTCTATTACTTCAACTAATCTCCAATTCTTATTCTTACTCATTGGTCTTATCTCCATGATTTTCACAGTATCACCAATATTGCAATCGTTCTTCTCATCATGAGCCATGAATTTTGAAGTCTTCTTAATAAACTTACCGTACATTGGATGCTTCACTTTACTTTCAACAGCAATTGTGATACTCTTATCCATTTTGTTGCTTACAACAACACCGATACGTTCTTTTCTTAAGTTTCTATTATTTTCCATCTGGATAAATTATTTCTAAGCTCCTGCAAGCTCTCTTTTTCTTATTTCAGTTTTTAAACGAGCTACCGTCTTTCTCACCACAGCAATTTGCTTTGGATTTTCTAAAGGAGAAACAGCATGATTCATTTTTAATTTAGAAATCAATTCAGATTGCCCAGCTAAGTTCTCAACTAAATCGTCGTTACTTAAGTTTTTAATATCTTCTTGCTTCATCTTCTTTATACTTTGTAGTCTCTTCTTACAATAAATTTAGTTTTTACCGGTAGCTTTTGTGCAGCTAGCCTCATTGCTTCCTGAGCAATTTCTAAAGGAACACCATCAGCCTCAAATAAAATTCTACCAGGCTTGATAACAGCTACAAACAATTCAGGAGCACCTTTACCTTTACCCATTCTTACCTCTGCAGGCTTCTTAGTTACCGGCTTGTCTGGAAAAATTCTAATCCAAATTTGTCCTTCCCTTTTCATATATCTAGTTACCGCAATCCTTGCAGCTTCTATCTGACGAGCTGTAATCCAAGACTCTTCTAGAGTTTTGATTGCAAAACTTCCGAAAGCAATTTGGTTTCCACGCTGGGCATTGCCCTTCATGCGACCTTTTTGCATTTTTCTAAACTTCGTTCTTTTCGGCTGTAACATCTTTACTAAATTTTCTTCTTAAAAAAATTAATTTCTTGTCTTTCCTCCGCGGAATCTTCCGCCACCTTGGTTCTTAGCTGGTTTGTTAGATACTATGTTTGGAGATAAGTCTCTTTTACCATAGATCTCTCCCTTACAAATCCATACCTTAATACCAATTCTACCATAGGTAGTGTGTGCTTCAGCAAGAGCATAATCAATATCAGCTCTAAAAGTATGTAATGGTATTCTTCCTTCTTTGTAAAATTCAGATCTAGCCATCTCAGCGCCACCCAATCTTCCACTTACCAATATCTTAATTCCTTCTGCACCCATTCTCATGGTTGATGCAACAGACATTTTAGTAGCTCTTCTAAAAGAAATTCTACCTTCAATTTGCCTAGCAACACTATCAGCTACTAATTGAGCGTCAAGCTCTGGTCTTTTTATTTCGAAGATGTTAATTTGAACATCCTTCTTAGTTAATTTCTTAAGCTCTTCTCTTAATTTATCTACTTCACTTCCACCTTTACCAATGATAATACCTGGTCTTGATGTGTTAATTGTAACAGTAATTAACTTTAGTGTTCTTTCAATAACGATTTTAGAGATACTTGCTTTTGCAAGTCTTGCCATAAGATACTGACGGATTTTATCATCTTCAGCGATTTTATCACCGTAATTTCTGCCTCCGTACCAATTAGAATCCCATCCTTTGATGATACCTAATCTATTTGCTATTGGATTTACCTTTTGTCCCATTATTCAGTATCCTTATTTTGTTTTATTTTCTACGATTAACTTGTCAACCGCAATAGTTACATGGTTAGAACGTTTTCTAATTCTATGTCCTCTTCCTTGTGGAGCCGGACGAAGTCTCTTCAACATTCTTGCACTATCAACTTTTACCTCACTAACAATCAAATGATTATCCTCAGGTCTTTCACCCTCATTCTTTGATTCCCAGTTTGCAATTGCAGAACGCAATAACTTTTCCATTCTACCAGCTGCTTCTTTAGAACTGAACTGTAGTAGAGATAAAGCCTTTGAAACTTCCTCTCCACGGATAATATCAGCTACTAAACGCATTTTTCTTGGCGATGTAGGGCAGTTTTTTAAGGTAGCAAAACTGTAGTTCTTTTTTGCTTCTTTAGCTGCTTCTGCTGTATTTCTTTTACGTGCTCCCATTATTCAAATATTATCTTTTGCCTTTATCTTTTTTTCCACCGTGTCCTCTGTAGGTTCTTGTTGGAGCAAATTCTCCAAGCTTATGTCCTACCATATTCTCTGTTACATAAACAGGAATAAACTTATTTCCGTTATGAACAGCAATCGTTAATCCTACAAATTCCGGAGTAATCATAGATGCTCTAGACCAAGTCTTAATTACATTTTTTTTAGTTGCCGACTGAGCTTCATCAACTCTTTGTGCTAACTTGTAATGTACAAATGGTGGTTTTTTAAGTGAACGACTCATATTAATTCTTTATTTCTTTCTTCTTTCGATGATGTATTTACTAGATAATTTTTTTGGTGCACGAGTCTTATACCCTTTAGCAGGAATGCCGTTTCTCGATCTTGGATGTCCCCCTGAAGATTTACCTTCACCACCACCCATAGGGTGATCAACTGGGTTCATAACAACACCTCTTACACGTGGTCTTCTTCCTAACCATCTTGTCTTACCAGCTTTTCCTGAACGTTCCAACATATGGTCTGAGTTTGAAACCGTTCCAATTGTTGCTAGACACGTACCTAATATTAACCTAACTTCACCTGAAGGCATTTTAATACCAACGTACTTTCCTTCTCTAGAAACCAATTGTGCGTATGAACCTGCACTTCTTGCCATTTTAGCACCTTGATTAGGTCTTAATTCAATATTGTGAATTAATGTACCCATAGGGATCTCAGATAAATACAATGCATTTCCAACTTCAGGCTCAGCATCTTTTCCAGACTTCACAGTTTGACCAACTTCTAAACCCTTAGGAGCAATGATATACCTTTTTTCACCATCAGCATAATTTACCAATGCAATTCTAGCAGATCTATTAGGATCATATTCAACAGAAGCAATTGTGCCGGGAATATCAAACTTATCTCTCTTAAAATCGATAGCTCTATACTTTCTTTTGTGACCACCACCAATATATCTCATGGTCATTTTTCCAGTGTTATTTCTACCACCAGACTTACCTAAACCTTTTAACAAAGATTTTTCAGGTGTTGATGTAGTAATTTCCTCGAAAGTCGAAGCAACCTTGTGTCTTTGCCCAGGAGTTGATGGTTTTAATTTCTTTACTGCCATTACTTATTACTTTAAATATTGCTGTAAAAATCAATTGTATCTCCATCCATAAGAGTAACAATTGCCTTTTTAAATTGGTTTGTTCTTCCTTCTACCCAACCAGTTTTAGTGTATCTGGTCTTGTGCTTACCATTATAATTCATGGTATTCACTCTATCCACAGAAACACCATACATACTTTCTACAGCTTCCTTAATTTGAATTTTATTAGCGTTGGAATCTACAATAAAACCATACCTATTAGACGACTCGGTAAGAGCAGTCATTTTTTCTGTTATAACAGGTTTTTTTAATACACTCATGACTAATAATTTAACTTAATATCGCTTCAATTTTCTCTACTGCTCCCTCTGTAACTAAAATACTTGACGAATTCATTAAATCGTAAGTATTTATATCTGAGGCAGTTATCACTTTTGCTCCCTTCAAATTTCGGGATGACAAATATAAGGTATTATTTAAATCAGAAACAACCATTAAGGTTTTTTTATCGTTACTATTTAAACTTTTTAGTATCTCATTGAATTCCTTTGTTTTAGGAGCGTTCATTTCGATATTTTCAACAATCTTCAAAGAACCATCTTTTGCTTTGTAAGATAGAGCAGAGCATCTTGCTAACTTTTTTAACTTCTTGTTTAACTTAAAGGAGTAGTCTCTCGGCTTAGGACCAAATATTGTTCCACCACCTCTAAATACGGGAGACTTAATACTTCCTGCCCTTGCAGTACCAGTACCTTTTTGCTTCTTAATTTTTTTGGTACTACCAGTAATTTCGGCTCTCTCTTTTGACTTACTAGTACCTTGTCTTTTGTTAGCTAAGTGTTGCTTAACATCAAGGTAAATAGCATGATCATTTGGCTCAATACCATAGATAGAATCAGAAAGTGTTACTTTCTTTTTGCTATCCTTACCGTTTTTGTTTAATACGTTTAATTCCATTTTCTATCCTCCGGTATTTTAGTTTTTGATAAGAACGTAAGATCCTTTTGCACCAGGCACAGAACCTTTTACAACGATTAAATTCTTTTCAGGATAAACTTTAACAACTTTCAAGTTTTGAATTGTTGCCTTGGCATTTCCCGTTTGACCTGCCATTCGCATTCCTTTAAATACTCTTGAAGGATCAGAACCAGCACCGATAGAACCAGGAGCTCTTAATCTGTTGTGTTGACCATGAGTCGCATCATTTACACCTCTAAAACCGTGTCTTTTAACAACACCTTGAAATCCTTTACCTTTTGATGTGCCAGTCACGTCAACCCATTGACCTTCTTCAAATATATCTACTTTCACTTCATCACCTACTTTACTATCATCTAATCCGTCAATCTCAATCAATTTCGATTTTGGTGAAGTATTAGCTTTTTTAAAGTGTCCTTTCATGGCTGCAGAAGTATTCTTTTCCTTCTTTTTACCATAAGCAATCTGAACTGAATCGTAGCCATCAGTCTCCTTTGTTTTGACTTGCGTAACTACACAAGGACCGGCTTCCAAAACTGTGCATGGAATATTCTTTCCCTCGGCACTGAAAACACTGGTCATTCCTACTTTTTTCCCTAGTAAACCTGGCATTTTATTTAATTAATTTAATTACTATACTTTAATTTCTACATCAACCCCACTTGGTAACTCTAGCTTCATTAGAGCATCTACCGTTTTTGAAGTAGAGCTATAAATATCTAGTAACCTTTTGTAAGAAGAAAGTTCGAATTGCTCTCTAGCTTTTTTGTTTACGTGTGGCGACTTTAATACTGTGTATATTCTTTTATGAGTTGGTAATGGAATTGGACCACTAACTACAGCTCCAGTAGATTTTACAGTTTTTACAATTTTTTCAGCTGATTTATCAACTAAATTAAAATCGTAAGATTTAAGTTTTATGCGAATTTTTTGATTCATAATTTCTTGTTATTAATCTACTACTTCTCCTTTTGACTTCTTTATAACTTCGTCTGCAATATTTCTAGGCGCTGCACTAAAATGTGAAAACTCCATACTTGATGTTGCTCTACCTGAAGACATAGTTCTTAAAGCAGTAACGTATCCAAACATTTCAGACAATGGAACCTTAGCCTTGATAACCTTTGCTCCTGCTCTATCGTCCATTCCGTCTACTTGACCTCTTCTTCTATTTAAATCACCAACGATATCACCCATATTTTCTTCAGGAGTAACAACTTCTATCTTCATGATTGGTTCAAGAAGCGCAGGACTAGCTTTTGGAATAGCAGTCTTAAATGCAAGCTTTGCAGCTAACTCAAAAGATAATTGATCAGAATCAACTGCGTGAAAAGATCCATCGCTTAAAGTGACCTTTAAACTATCCATTGGATAACCGGCTAATACTCCATTGGCCATTGCATCTTTAAATCCTTTTTCAACAGAAGGAACAAATTCTCTTGGAACGTTACCACCTTTAATAGTATTAACAAATTCTAAACCTGGCTTTTCTTCGTCTTCTACCGGCTCTATCGTAACAACGATATCAGCAAATTTTCCACGCCCACCTGATTGTTTCTTATATACTTCTCTATGTTGAACCGTACCAGTAATTGCTTCCTTGTAAGCCACTTGAGGCGCACCTTGGTTACACTCTACTTTAAATTCTCTTTTTAAACGATCTAGGATAATATCTAAATGCAACTCACCCATTCCACTTAATACAGTCTGACCTGAATCTTCGTCTGTATGAATCGTTAACGTTGGATCCTCTTCAGATAACTTACCTAAAGCAATACCTAATTTATCAACATCTGCCTGAGTTTTTGGCTCTATTGCAATACCAATAACGGGATCTGGAAAATCCATTGACTCAAGAACTATAGGTGAATTCAAATCACATAAAGTATCTCCAGTTTTAATATCTTTAAATCCAACAAGCGCAGCAATATCACCGCAATTTAATGCGTCAATTTGATTTTGCTTATTTGCATGCATTTGAAATATTCTTGAAATTCTTTCCTTGTTCCCTGTTCTAGTATTCAACACATAAGATCCTGCAGGAAGACTTCCTGAATAAGCTCTAGTAAAACATAGTCTACCAACAAAAGGATCGGTTGCAATTTTAAATGCTAAAGCTGCAAATGGCTCTTCAGTAGTTGGCTTTCTAATTTCAGCCTCTTCAGTGTTAGGATTAACACCTTCAATTCCTTCAACATCAATTGGCGATGGAAGAATTTCCATTACCATATCAAGCATTGCCTGAACACCTTTGTTTTTAAACGCAGAACCACACATCATAGGAATAACCTTCCCTGCGATTGTCGCTTCTCTTAAGGCATCTAAAATCTCACGCTCTGTTAAAGATTCAGAATCTTCGAAGTATTTTTCCATCAAAGTGTCATCGAATTCAGCAACTGCTTCTAATAACTCTTCTCTTAATTGTCTTGCTTCATCAATAATGTCTGCAGGAATTTCAATTTCTTGAAAAGTCATTCCTTGATCTTCTTCACTCCAAGTAATACCCTTGAAATTTATTAAATCAACAACTCCTTTAAAATCATCTTCAGCACCAATATTGAGTTGTAATGGCAAAGCATGACTACCTAACATTTCTTTTACTTGACGACAAACCATTAAAAAGTCTGCACCTTGTCTATCCATTTTGTTTACAAAACCGATTCTTGGTACATTATAATTATCAGCTAACCTCCAGTTAGTTTCAGACTGAGGTTCAACACCATCAACTGCACTAAATAAAAATACTAAGCCATCTAGCACTCTTAATGATCTATTAACCTCAACTGTAAAATCAACGTGTCCAGGAGTATCAATAATATTAACATGATATTCTTGATCACGGTAATTCCAAGTTAATGTAGTAGCAGCAGAAGTAATTGTAATACCTCTTTCTTGCTCCTGCTCCATCCAATCCATTGTAGCAGCGCCATCATGAACTTCTCCAATTTTATGACTTACTCCGCCATAATATAAGATACGCTCAGTTGTTGTTGTCTTTCCTGCATCAATGTGAGCAGCAATCCCTATATTTCTTGTATATTTTAAATCTCTTTTAGCCATCTTTAAATGTCTTCCAAATTAAAATCTAAAATGAGAGAATGCTTTGTTAGCTTCTGCCATTCTATGAGTATCTTCTTTTTTCTTGTGAGCAGCCCCCTCTTCTTTAGCTCCTGCCATAATCTCCGCAGCTAATTTTTGAGCCATAGTTTTTTCATTTCTTTTCTTAGAATATAAGATCAACCACTTCATCCCCATTGATGTCTTTCTGTCATCACGAATAGGTTGTGGAATTTGAAATGTAGCACCTCCGACTCTTCTACTTCTTACTTCAACAGCAGGAGTAATATTAGTTAAGGCTTTTTTCCAAGTCTCTAAACCACCTTCTTCAACCTTCTCATCGATAATTGCCATTGCATCATAAAATATTTTATATGCAATACTCTTTTTACCGTGTAACATTAAATTGTTTACAAATCTTGTTACTTCCGTACTTTGAAATTTCGGGTCTGGAAGTAAGGGTCTTTTTTTCGCTCTAGCTTTTCTCATCTTTTCTAATAACTAGGATTATTTTTTAGGTCTTTTAGCACCATATTTAGATCTTCTTTGAGTTCTACCTGCAACACCGGCAGTATCTAACGCACCTCTAACGATGTGATATCTTACTCCTGGCAAATCCTTTACTCTTCCGCCTCTAACTAAAACAATAGAGTGTTCCTGTAGGTTGTGACCTTCTCCTGGAATGTAAGCATTCACTTCTTTTCCGTTTGTAAGTCTAACCCTAGCAACCTTTCTCATTGCTGAATTCGGCTTCTTTGGAGTTGTTGTGTAAACTCTTACACATACACCTCTTCTTTGAGGACATGAATCCAAAGCAGCAGATTTACTTTTCTTTTCTAATTTAATTCTACCTTTTCTTACAAGTTGTTGTATAGTTGGCATAAGCTCTTAAATATGTCAATAAAATATTTCTCCCAATTTTTTTGGGTCCGCAAATGTACAAGATTTTTTATTTAATTCAACAGCTACTTTCTTTTTTTTTGCAAGAAAGTTAAAATAGACCTGAAAGTCGCCATATAATTATAATTGAGAGCATTTCAATTATTCCTTTTAAAGGATTTTTACACGTAGAAAAATCTTTTATTTTATTGAATTTAAGAAATCAAATGAAGTTTTTAAAAAAGACTTGTTTAAATCTTAAAAAATATGCTTTTATGCTCATGCTTAGAAGCAAAAATTGATTTATCATTAATTACTTTTGTAAAATGAGTTATTTAAATGAATTAAACCCTTCGCAAAAAGAGGCAGTAATTAATACAGAAGGACCAGTAATGGTTATAGCCGGTGCTGGTTCAGGAAAAACTAGAGTACTTACTTACAGAATAGCTCATTTAATGGAAAAAGGAGTTGATCCTTTTCAAATTTTAGCTTTAACATTTACTAATAAAGCCGCTAAGGAAATGAAAGAGCGGATCGGTAAAATTGTTGGAGCTGGTGAAGCAAAGAATCTTTGGATGGGCACCTTCCACTCTATTTTTGCAAGAATTTTAAGGTCAGAAGCAGAAAAACTTCACTACCCTTCTAATTTCACTATTTATGACACTGCTGACTCTAAAAGTCTTTTAAAATCAATAATCAAAGATTTGGGTTTAGATGATAAGGTTTATAAACCTGGCTTGGTAATGAACCGGATATCTTCTGCAAAAAACAATTTACTTTCGGCAACAGCTTACAATGCTAATACAACTATTGTAAGTGAAGACCGCCAAATGGCAAAACCCAAGATTGGAGAAATCTATAAACAATACGAAAGCAGATGTTTTAAATCTGCTGCAATGGATTTTGATGATTTGCTATTTAAAACAAATGTTTTAATGCGTGATCATCCTGAAGTACTATATAAGTGTCAGCATCGTTTCAAATACCTATTGGTAGATGAGTATCAAGATACTAACTTCTCTCAGTATTTAATTGTAAAGAAATTAGGAGCTTTAAACGAAAACATTTGTGTAGTGGGAGATGACGCGCAAAGTATATATTCCTTTAGAGGAGCGAGCATTCAAAATATATTAAACTTCCAACGAGACTATAAAGACACAAAAGTGTTCAAGTTAGAACAGAATTATCGTTCAACCAAAACAATTGTCAATGCAGCTAATCTTATTATAGAAAACAATAAAGATCAACTTAAAAAAGAGGTTTGGACTGATAATAGCAGCGGAAACAAAATAAAAGTTAGCAAATCCTTAACGGATAATGAAGAGGGAAATCAAGTTGCTAACAGTATTATCGAGACAAAGCATAATAACCAAGCATTAAATAGTGATTTTGCCATTTTATATAGAACCAATGCTCAATCAAGAGCAATGGAGGAGGCTTTAAGAAAGAAAGATGTTCCTTATAGAATTTATGGTGGAACATCTTTTTACCAAAGGAAAGAAATTAAGGATTTACTAGCCTATTGCAGATTGGTTATAAACCCGGACGATGAAGAAGCATTAAAAAGAGTGATTAATTACCCAGCAAGAGGAATTGGTAAGACCAGTCTCGAGAAAATATCTTTGAGCTCAAATGAGAATGATATAAGTATGTGGAAGACAATTTCTACTGATTCGTTATCAATTCTACCTATAAACTCTGGCGCAAAAAACAAAATAAAAGGTTTTGTTGAAATGATTAGAAATTTTCAGTTAATGCAAAGCAAGAAGAATGCTTATGAATTGGTTGAAGAAATTGCCAAATCATCAACCATATTATCTGATTTGTTCTCAGATAAAACACCTGAAGGAATAGCAAGGTATGACAACATACAAGAGTTATTAAATGGTATTAAAGACTTTGTAGACAATACTGAAACAGAAAATGAAGACAAATCCCTTGCAGTCTTTCTTCAAGACATTGCCTTGCTAACAGATGCCGACAATGATAAAGATAATGACCCAAATAAGGTTTCATTAATGACTATTCATGCGGCAAAAGGACTTGAGTTTCCATATGTTTATGTTGTTGGTTTGGAAGAAAATTTGTTTCCTTCTCAAATGTCATTATCTTCGAGAACAGATTTAGAAGAAGAAAGACGATTGTTTTACGTAGCTTTGACTCGTGCTGAAAAAGAAGTAAATCTTTCATATGCATCTAGTCGATATCGTTGGGGTAATCTAATTTATTGTGAGCCTAGTAGGTTTATAGAAGAGATAGACGAACAATTTTTAGAGTTTTCGGAGACTAAGGAAAAACCAATTAGTACATTTGAAGACGAGAGAAACTCTTATTTTAGAGCAAACACGACAAATAATAAATTTAAAAAGAAAGTAGGCATGTCGAAAGTAGCAAAAAACGACCCTAAAAATTCGCCAGAAAAAGTAATTCCACCGCATAAGAAAATGGTTGCCATTGATAATGCAAATCGTCCTGTTGATCCAACTTTTGCTGTAACTGCAAGCAAAATAGATACTGGAATGAGAGTTGAGCATTTACGTTTTGGCAAAGGAAAGGTGACTAATATGGAGGGTATCGAACCCAATATTAAGGCTACCATAAAATTCGACGATGTTGGTGAGAAACAACTACTACTCAAATTTGCAAAGCTTAGAATCTTAAAAAACTAAAGAGGAAGGCTAAATTTCTATATCCATGAATTACAATACTAGCAGGCCAAAAATGATTATTCCTGAATACGGCCGTCATATTCAAAAATTAATTGATCATGCAGTTAATTTAGAAAACAAAGAAAAAAGGAACGCAATAGCTTTTGCCATAATTGATGTTATGGGACAATTAAATCCCCATTTAAGAGATGTTGAAGATTTTAAGCATAAGCTGTGGGATCATATCTTTATCATGTCTGATTTTAAATTAGATGTAGATTCCCCATACCCTAAACCTGAACCTGAACACTTTACCGAAAAGCCAAATAAAATGGCTTATCCACAAAACAATACTCGTTTTAAGCATTACGGGAAAGGTGTAGAGAATTTAGTGAATGCAGCAATAGAAATGGAGGAAGGCGAAGAAAAAGAAGCCTTAATTAAATCTATAGCTAACTTAATGAAGAAGCATTATGTAACTTGGGGAAGGAGTTCAGTAAATGATGATCAAATTATTCTAGATCTAAAAAAGTTTGCAAAGGGAAAATTAGAAGTTAAGGAAGACCTTGAATTAATTTCAACAAAAGATATTGCACCAAGAAATACAAACAATCCGCACAAGCAGAATAAAAGCAAAAGCAGAAACAGAAAATCTAAATCAAGAAAAAAATACTAGAATATTAATGGGAACATTTGTTATTAATGGAGGCAAAAGACTTTCAGGAGAATTAAAACCTCAAGGAGCGAAAAACGAAGCATTGCAAATTCTTTGCGCTGTACTGCTTACCCCAGAAGAAGTAATTATAAAAAATGTTCCCGACATTATAGATGTCAATAAACTAATTGATTTATTAAAGGATTTAGGCGTAAAAGTTGAAAGACTTGGTGAAGAAGAGTACAGTTTTAAAGCTGATAAAATAGATATTGAATATCTAAACACACAGGAGTTCAAGAAAAAAGGATCTAGTTTAAGGGGCTCCGTTATGATACTTGGTCCACTTTTATCTAGATTTGGAAAAGGATATATTCCACGACCGGGCGGTGATAAAATTGGAAGAAGAAGATTAGATACCCACTTTATTGGTTTTGAAAAGCTTGGTGCTAAATTCATCTACAATGAAGAAAGCAAATTTTACAAAGTAGAGGCCAACAACCTTAAAGGGGCCTACATGCTTTTAGATGAGGCATCAGTTACTGGAACTGCAAACATTGTAATGGCCGCAGCTTTAGCTAAAGGCACAACCACAATATATAATGCAGCTTGTGAACCTTATTTACAGCAGCTTTGTAAAATGCTAAACAGCATGGGAGCTAACATTCAAGGTGTTGGCTCTAACCTATTATCAATAACTGGTGTTGATTCCTTAGGTGGCTGTGAGCACAAGATACTTCCGGACATGATTGAGATTGGGAGCTTTATTGGATTAGCGGCAATGACTGGTTCTGAGATTACCATTAAAGATGTTTCTTATCCCGACTTAGGAGTAATTCCTGACACTTTTAGAAAGCTAGGAATTCAAATTGAATTAAAAGGAGACGATTTATATATTCCTGCTCAAGATCACTATGGAATTGAAACATTTATTGATGGCTCAATTATGACCATTACAGATGCACCATGGCCTGGTTTTACTCCAGATCTTTTGAGTATTATTTTAGTAGTTGCGACACAAGCAAGAGGTTCAGTACTTATCCATCAGAAAATGTTTGAGAGTAGATTATTCTTTGTGGATAAATTGATTGACATGGGTGCACAAATCATTTTATGTGATCCGCATAGAGCTACAGTTATTGGACTTGATAAAAGAACTAAGCTTAAAGGAATTCAAATGACTTCTCCTGATATTAGAGCAGGTGTTTCTTTACTTATTGCTGCTCTTTCTGCGAAAGGAACTAGCACAATTCATAATATAGAACAAATAGACAGAGGTTATCAAAACATTGATAAAAGACTAAATGCATTAGGAGCCGACATTACTAGATTATAGTTTGGAACTAATTTTGCTTAGTCAAGAAAAAATAAAAATTATGCGAAAATTAACTTCATTAATGGCAATTATAGCATTGCTATTTGCCTTTTCTAGCCATACCTCAACCGATAAAATTCAAGAAAGAACGGTTGGGACTAAAATAGGAAACAAAGCTCCAGAGCTTAAATTTCAAGATCCTAACGGAAAAACTATTGCTTTATCAGACTTAAAAGGAAAGATGGTTTTAATAGACTTTTGGGCTTCTTGGTGCGGACCATGCAGAAGAGAAAATCCAAATGTTGTAAAAAATTATAAAGAGTTTAAGAATACAAAGTTTGAAAATGGAAAAGGTTTTACTGTCTATTCAGTTTCATTAGACAAAACAAAAAAATCCTGGCAAAATGCTATTATGCAAGATGGCTTAGCTTGGCCTTACCATGTAAGCGATTTAAAGTATTGGGCAGCTGAAGGAGCAGCTATTTATGGAGTACGTTCTATTCCTGCTGCCTTCTTAATAGACGGGGATGGTATTATTGTAGCCAAAGGAAATGCCATAAGAGGTGGAGGATTAAAAGCCACCTTAAACAAATTTAAAAAGAAATAATTTTTTTAATGAAAAAGCCCCTAAAGAGAAATTCTTTAGGGGCTTTCTTTTGCTTGAAATTTTTAATCAATTACCATTTTCTTTATTAAAACACCTTCTGAATTGACTAGCTTAAGAAGATAGTTACCTGAAGTAATGCCTGCAGGAATTTCAACTTTGCCGTTGTCTAAATCTAAATTTAATATTAGCTGTCCTTGTAGATTTGTTAGTTCAACTATCGTATAACCTCTAATTCCATCAATATTTAGCTCCTCCCCGCTGCGAATAGGATTAGGGTAAATATTTAAGTTATTTAATGTATTGTTTCTAATACCTGTAATCAACATAACTTCAAAAGTTCCATCACTTACATCCATTAAAAACGACTTAGTGTTTCCAGAGATTCTTATCATCCCGTTTAAAAGGTTAACACTTGGAACTGTCCATAAATAATAGCCACAATTAGGAATCGCAGAAGCTAAACTCGTCCAGGTTAGTCCGGAATCTAAAGAAAGCTCTACATCTATAAAATCGATATTTGAACTTGCTTGCCATAAAATTGGGAATTGTTGACCACTAATTAATTGCTCTCCTCCATTCGGTGAGATTAAAATAATAGTATCGTTTGCTGTTGATGTAATACTAAAATTTGCATCACTTTCATCAAATATAGATTTATCATCCAACCTTACATATGCTTTTGCATTTGAAGTAGAAACAAAGTTTGGAATTACTAATGGCGCACTTCCAATATTTGCCATTTTAACTAATCCTCCTGAAATATTATTTCCAACCTTGACGCCCACATAAACAGAGTCAATATGACTATTAGAGGTTGTATCCCATGTAATTTTATTAGTAGTATTTCCTAAAAATGATTCTCCCCCATTTGGACTTGTAATGTTGATTTGAGTAGAATCGAAATTTATGGTAAAGAATGCATCTGAAGTATCTCCGTATAGATAAGATGTAATTGCCATTAAACAATTTACAGAGGTTACATTAGGTAACAATCCAATAGTTGAATCAAGAACTCCATCAAATTTTTGCCCATCATTTAAGTTAAACCATGTTTGTCCGCTATCTATTGATAACTTTAATTCCCACTGATATTGATACACACCTGACCAATCCCAAACAGAAGTAATATAACTTGCTCCTTCAAATACCTCCCCACCATTAGGGTAAATCATATTTAATTGATTGAATTTTTTCTTAATCAAAACATGAAGGTTAGAGTCAGCAATTTGTGTTGAATCGGTCATTTCTATTTTTATAGAAGCCCAAGAATTTAATCCTGTCGGTATATTCCACAAATAACTCCCGGTAACTGCAACATTCGAATCAATTCTAATCCATGTATTTGAAGTGTTCTACTTGTAATATAAATTTAAATTTCTAACACCTAAATTAGAACTCCATTCAATTAAAGCAGTTGAATCTGAATAAATAACTTTATTTGAATCAGGATTAGTAAGTGTTAATTCTGGAGTTAAGTCAATAAAAAATAGATTATCGCTTATATCATAGATTAAACTTGTTCCAGTTCCTTCACCTTCTACACGAATTAAAGCGGTTGACCCGGCCAAGTTGCTAGGAATTGTCCAGACGTAACTACTATCGGTAGTTGTCGGTAAATAGGTTGCAATCTGCCTCCATGTGGATCCTGAATCGGTAGAGTAATCCAAATTAGCATGACTAGAAGAATTTACTGTACCTGGGAAATGTTTCCATTCAATTAGAATTGTTGAACCAGCATAAACTCTTTCGCCTCCATTCGGAGTTTTTATTTCAAATTCACTATAACCATCAATAACAAGTAATTGAGATTCATCATAATATTGAGTACTATCAGCATCTTCAACTCTTATAACAACAACAGAAGTGTTAAAACCAGGACCAGGCCAATTAAAGTGATTTGGACCACCGAAAAATACACCCGGTGCATTTGCCCAAGTATTACCACTATCTAGGGATTGTAATACATTAAAATTTGTAACACCAGTACTCAACCAATCAATACCATGACTACCCCAGAAACGGACAGTGTCAGGAATTGATAACAATGTAATTGATTTTTGAATTGAATTAATGGAGAAAACAGAATCCGATTCATCAATTGCTCCTGCTAAATCTGATGCTCTAACTAAAACATTCGACAAATTCTGATTTGGTAAAACCCATGGAATAAATGTATTGGTATCATTGAATTGAGTCACATGATAGTTATTCCAGGTAATCCCACTATCTAGTGAATAAGCCAATTGAATAGTATGTATTAAACCGGTTTCTAGCCAATTAATATTTACAGTATCAAATCCATTAAATACCTCCCCTCCGTTTGGTGATAAAATCGTTAAAGACCTTATATCTGATATTCTAAGATTTCTATAATGAGAAACAAATGAATTACCTAATTCCTCTATTTTTATTCTACACAAATATGAATTAAGTCCATTGGGTACAAGCCATGAATAATAAGAAGTTATTCTAAGGTTATTAGGAACCGAATCTTCAATAAGTGTGTAAGTTGCTCCATTATCATTAGAAACATAAATATTTACCATGTTAAATATTCCTGTTGAATTCCAGGAAATAGTTCTATTTTCTCCTTCTGTCCACATTTGAGTTGCCTGAGGACCTGGTGACGTAATATTTATAGAATGAGCTTTATCAACAATTTGAAAAGCAGAATCGCTTAGGTCAAAAACTAAAGGTTGAGAAGACTCCTCAATTTTCAATATAACATTTGATTTCAATCCAAATCCAGGATTCCAATTTTCGATTCCATCATTCGGCTCATTATTTTTTATACCAATCCAAGTAGCTCCTGAATCTAAAGAATAGGAAAGATTTACATTTCCTACTATACCTGTGCTAGTCCATGTAATATCGTGCAAAGTTTGGTACTCCCACATCTCTCCTCCATTTGGGGCAGTTAAAGTTAACGTACCTAAAGGTGGAGTAATTGTAAAATTGTTATCACTAAAATCAGATCTCAATAAACCTACCACTGAACCAGTAATCTGTAACTTGGCTTGCGTTGTTACTGAGTTTGTTGGAATTGTCCAATTATAAGAACCGGTATTTGCAACATTTGTGGTAATACTGGTCCATGAACTTCCTCCATTAACAGAAAAATTAATATTAATGCTTGAATCAATTGCTGTGGTATCCCAAGTAATATTAATGTTTTGGTTTTCAAAAAATGACTCTCCTCCGTTAGGAGAAAGTAGTACCAAACTTGGAGGAGGAAGTATGCTAAAAGCTGCGTCGGAGGTGTCACCAATAACTTGATTAGAGGACTTTAAAACTCTCAATAAGCAATTGTTTGAAGTAATGTTCGGAATTGACCAATTGTATTTTCCACTATCAACAACAGAGTTTGCAATAGTCTGCCAAGTATTTCCACCATTTATGCTGTAAGAAATATCAACAGTATCTATATTTCCTAAAGAATTCCATTGAATTTGTTTCAATTGGGTTCTGTAGAAATTCTCTCCACCATTTGGACTCGTAACCACAAGACTAGTTGGAGGAGTTATACCAATATTAAAAGGCGCATCAGATTCGTAACTGGGTACTCCACTACTATATCTATTTTCTACCCGAATCTATTTTCTACCCGAACCAACACATTGTTGTACATTCCACTTGTTGGTGTTCTCCAATTGTATAAGTCTGTATTTTGATATGAGTTCGAAATGGTTATCCAACTTTGACCTCCATTTACGGAATACTTAACTCTTACATAACTTATATTAGCTCCTGTTGTCGTTGTCCAAGTAATTGGGTAAAATGTTCCATTATCAAAATACTCACCACCATTTGGTGAAGTAATCGTTACAGGTGATAGTAAAATTTTAAACTAATTTGTAGACTCATCGTAATAAGATGTGTTCATATTGTCTACCACTCTTACCTTTGCTGAATCAGAATTTATTGCTGGAATAGACCATGAATAATTACCGTTTTTAGGTACATTATTGTCTATTAAATTCCAAGTTGCTCCTTTATCGGTCGAAAAATATAATGATACATTAGATGATGTAGTATTTGATTTTGTCCATCTTATTGACCCTATGCTTCCATGATAAAAAGTTTGATTTGAATAAGGCTGAGAAAGCAAGTATTTCCTAATTGAAAGTGCAGCATCTGATTCGTCTGAAATATTAGGAAAACCATTTGCTCTTATTCTAAATTTAACATCATCAGATTGTGTTTCTGGCAAAACAATAGGAGCATTAAATGATAATGCACTAATACTATCCTTTAACAATGAATAATTTACTCCATTATCTACTGAATAATCTACCTCAATTGAATCTACACCACCTTGTGCCAAAAAAGACATATATCTAGTTGAACCAGCAAGATACTTCTCGCCACCATTTGGAGAGACTATCCTAACAGAAGGTGGTCCTGGATTAATTGAAAAAGTTGAATCTGAATTATCATAAACTCCTTGTACTCCATATACTCTTACTCGAATTAAACAATTATTAGAGTTTACATTTAATGGAGCCACCCAAGGGTAGCTGTTCCCTAATAAATTATCTTGAATAAAATTCCAAGTTAACCCACTATCTAGAGAATATAGTATTTCTAACCCTACCCCATTTAAATTTGAACTTCTTGACCATTGAATATTAACTGAATCCCCCTCGGTGAAGACCTCTCCTCCGTTTGGATAAACCATTGTTAAAACTTGTGGTGATGTGCTCATTGAATAACCATACACTTGCTTTTCTACACTTGGGTTATTATGTTCTGTAATTCTTAACCTTACTGTATTTCCACTATCTTGGTGAATAGTCCAATTAAAACTCCCAGTATTTGGTAAACTATCTGCAATTGATTTCCAAGGACCCCAATTAGTAGAATACTCTAAGTTTACTAATGCAATGTTTCCAGTATTAGACCAGGTAATATTCTCCGTAGTCCCTACAACAAGGTTTTTTGGTTGAGGAGTTAATAAATCAAAGGTTTTACCAATTTTTAGATAGCCGTTATTATCGCTTTTATCAGAAATATGGCTTAAAGTAGAGCCGTACTCTTCGACTTTTACTTTCATTTAATTTGCCTGGTAACTATTAGGAGGAGTCCAAGTAAAGCTGCTTGAATTTAGTGTGCCTGAATAAGGGCTAATTCGTGAATAAGAAGCCCCCCATTTCTAGAAATGTAAACATGGACTTTTGACATCACACCAGTAAAATTCCAAGCAATACTATTTGGAATTCCTGAGAATATTGTATCCGTATTAGAATTGGGAAATGTAACTGAAATAGACTTTGGAGCTTCTTGAATTATAAATGGTAAATCATTTTGATCATAAGCAGGATTAAATTTATCTTCAGTAATTCTGATGTATCCATAATTAGATGCTCGAACTGTTAAAGGAACTGTCCATTGATAAAAACCAGTGTTATAAACCGTTCCAATTGTGTACTGAATTCCTCCCCTTTTGTAATATAATCATACAGAGTCTGTAATATTTGACGAAGTCCAAGTAATACTATAAGTCTGACCACCAACCAGTGTATCTCCTCCGCTTGGTGAATTAACAGTAATAGACTGAGAAAAGGCTACTGTCGAAAATATCAGTAATAGTAAGCTATATAAGTGTCTCATAATTTGCATTTTTATATTTATACAAAGTTTCAAATACTTTTGCCGGATTAACTAGGTTGAATACCCTATTTCAAGTAAGTGATTTACCTTGAATTTAACTGACAAGTTGTCAAATCAATATTTTTGGCAACAGATTTGAAACAGGTGAAATAGATTAAAAATTTTCAAAGATGAATGAAGATAAAAACTCAATAGAAGAGCAAGAAGAAAAGGTTGAAAACACCAAGGAAGAAGATACAGAAAGTGATTCTAATCCAGATAATGGAACTGAAGAACTAAGCGACATTGAGAAGAAGGACATAGAAATGAAGGAGTTAAACGACAAGTACCTTAGGCTTTATTCTGAGTTTGACAACTTTAGAAGAAGAACACAAAAAGAGAAGTTAGACTTGTATAAAACTGCGGGAGAAGATATCTTCAAGAGTTTATTGCCTGTTATGGATGATTTTGAGCGTGCCAAAAAGTCAATGGAAGACACTCAAGACTATGACAGTTTGAAGGTAGGTGTTGACTTAATCTTTAATAAATTCTTAACTGTTTTTAAAACAAATGGTGTAGAACCAATGGATGCTCAGGGGAAAGATTTCGACAGTGAGATTCATGAAGCAATTACTCAAATTCCTGCACAATCTAAGGATATGATTGGAAAAAATGTAGATGTAGTTGAAAAAGGTTATATCCTAAAAGAGAAAGTAATCCGATACGCTAAAGTTGTAGTTGGAAAATAAGTGAAGCCATGGCAAAAAGAGATTATTACGAAGTATTAGGCGTTGAGAAAAGCGCATCTGCTCAAGAAATTAAAAAAGCATATCGAAAGCTTGCCATTAAGTATCATCCAGATAAAAACCCTGATGATAAGGAAGCTGAAGAAAAATTTAAAGAAGCAGCAGAGGCTTACGAAGTACTTAGCAATGAAGAAAAGAAAGCTAAGTACGACAGATTTGGCCACGCAGGCATGGGTGGAAATTCTGGCTTTGGTGGCGGTGGCGGAATGAATATGGATGACATATTCTCGCAGTTTGGTGACATTTTTGGCAGTGCCGGAGGCTTTAGCGGATTTGGTGGCTTTGGCGGCGGTGGCGGCCAAAGAGGGAGAAGAGTTAATAGAGGAAGTAATATTCGTGTAAAGGTTAAACTTGACTTAAAAGACATTGTCAATGGTGTTGAAAAGAAAATTAAGGTTAAAAAATACATAAAATGTAATACTTGTACTGGCTCTGGAGCAGAAGGTGGCAGCGGTTTTAATACTTGTGACCAATGCAAAGGAAGTGGACAAGTTACTCGTGTAACCAATACATTTTTAGGTCAAATGCAAACAGCATCTACCTGTCCTAAATGTGGTGGTGATGGCAAAATTATTACCAACAAATGTAACCCATGTGGAGGTGACGGAATTGTTAAAGATGACGAAACCATTGAATTAAAAATACCTGCTGGTGTTGAAGATGGTATGCAATTATCTGTTTCTGGAAGGGGAAATATGGGTGCAAGAAATGGTGTTGCCGGTGATTTAATCGTTTTAATTGAAGAAGAAGAGCATCCTGAATTAAAAAGAGATGGAAATAATATTCTTTATGATTTATATATTCCATTCCCTGATGCAATATTAGGAACTGAAGTAACTGTGCCTACTGTAAACGGAAAAGCCAAAATAAAAATTGATGAAGGAACACAAGGTGGAAAAGTTCTGAGACTTAGAAATAAAGGTATTCCGGATGTGAATGGTTACAGAACAGGAGACCAATTGGTTAACATCAATGTATGGACTCCTAAGAATCTTAGTAAAGAAGATAGAAAGATTATTGAAAAATTGAGAGGCAACGAATCATTTGATCCTAAGCCAACAGATCAAGACAAAGGATTTTTTGAGAGAATGAAAGATTATTTTAGATAGAAAAAAGTCGCCAAAAGGCGACTTTTTTTATGCCTTCATTTTAAGTAATATATCTGCTACTGCAGGACAAACTCTTGTATTTGTTTCTGTTAAATCTAATATTTGATACATTCGTTTTCGATTCGTATGAGGATATTCTCGACAAGCTTTTGGCCGAGAATCATAAGCCATACATTTATTATTATCTAATAAAAACGGACAAGGTGAACTTTTTAAAACCTGATCTCCATCTTCGTCTATTTTTAAATGCTGATTAAAGAACTCCACTGATTTCATTCTAAAATGGCTTGCCATCCTCTCAACATCCTTATCATAAAAAATAGGAGAAGTGGTTTTACAGCAGTTCGCACAATCCAAACAATCAATTTTCTCAAAAGCATTTTCATGAGCTTCTTGAAATTGGGTATCTAGCTTTTTAGGAGGCTTATTTTTAAGTTTCCGAATAAATTTCTTTATTTCCTTACGTTGACTTTTAGCCTCATTTAGCTTGCTTCGTAAATCTTCCTTCATGACAGTAACTATCTTTTTCTAGCTCTTAAAATTTCGCGCTTCCCTCCAATGGGTCCTGGTAGCTTTTCTATTTCGAAACCAATTGACTGTAATATTCTTCTTACTACTCCTTTAACACAATAGGTAACTAATACACCTCCGTTATTTATAGAGTCATAAATCTTTTTAAAAATTTCTCCTGTCCACATATCTTCTTGCTTTTCAGGAGCGAAAGCATCAAAATAAACCAAGTCAAAATAGATTGGCAATTCTATTTCTTGAATTTTAGCTTCTATTTTATTCAATGTAAATCTATCGGCTAATTGGGCGCTAGCATTCCAAGGTAAATCATGTATTTTCTTAAAGATTTGTGAACTTTCCTCAGAAACTAAAAAATTTGAATAATTTAAATCTTGCAAAAGGTCCCAATCTAATGGAAAAGCTTCTACACCCCAATAGTTTATTGTTAAATCATTCTTTCTCTGAAATTCATAACTCGTCAACACATTTAAACCAGTTCCCATTCCTATTTCAAGAATCGAAATAGAATCAAGCGATTTATAAACTTCTGCTAATCCTGTTTGGATAAAAATATGTTCAGACTCAGCTATGGATCCATTTATGGAATGATAATGCTCATCCATTTGAGGCAAATAGATCGAATTAGACCCGTCTTTTGTGATTACAATTTCCTTCTTCATGTGTCATAGAAGTTACAGTTTTAACATTTGAATAAAAGTAACTTTACTTCAAAAATAAGCAGATGAATATTGAGACAAAACCAACAGCTATAAATAAATCAGTTTTAGAGAGTGCATATAGCTATGAATCCTATTTTGCATTGCTAAACCAATTATTTGAAGAGGGTAAAACAACTGGAGAAAATCACAGCGAAGCCATGTTGAACTATGCAAAGGTGAATTTGCAAAGGATGAATAGGCTGAACAAAACAGTAGAAATCTCTGAAGAGTTGAAAATTAAAATTAGCCAGACTAAAACACCTCAAACTTGGTTAGTTATTTCAGAAGGTTGGTGTGGTGATGCTGCTCAAAATTTACCCGCAATTGCAAAAATGGCCGCATTAAATTCTAACATTAACTTAAAAATTATACTGAGAGATACGAATCTAGAAATAATGGATCAGTTTTTAACCAATGGAGGAAGGTCAATTCCTAAACTAATTGTTATGAATTCTGAGTCACTTGAAGTAATAGGGACTTGGGGCCCAAGACCTGAAATTGCACAAGAAAATGTTTTGGAGTTTAAGAAGATACCTGATGGTGATTATCAAGATTTACAAAAATCACTTCAGCTTTGGTATGCAAAAGATAAAACAAATGCATTGCAATCTGAGTTTGCTCAACTTATTCAAGATTGGAATTCTGTAAGCAATAAATAGAGTCTAAAACAGTTTCTAAACTTATATTTGTAGGTATGAAAAAACTGTTATTCTTAGCTATAATATGTAGTGCAATTTTCTATCAATCTTGCAGGAAGGATGAGAGTTTTATTACAGAGAGATCAGCAAATATTGATTTGTCATTAGATACAATAACGTTTGATACTGTATTTACAACCATTGGCTCTGTTACAAAAAACTTCAGAGTTTATAATCCACATAAAGAAAGTATAAAGATTTCTTCAATCCGCTTAAATGGTGGTGATAACTCTGAATTTAGAATTAATGTTGATGGAGTTCCAGGTCCTTACCATACAAATAAAGAAATTGCACCAAAAGATAGTTTATTCATTTTTGTTGAAGTAACCGTTGATCCGGATAATAAGCAGAGCCCTTTTGTAATAACCGATGAAATTGAATTTATCACCAATGGCAATAGTTCTAAATTAGAATTAGTAGCATGGGGACAAAATGCACATTATTACACGCCAACATCATTTAATAGAAACATTCCAGATTTTTGTTGCTTAGACGCAAACGGCGATAGAGGTCCTTGTTCCGACAATATCCCTCCTGTTAATGTTACTTGGCCTAATGATTTACCTTATGTCATTTATGGCTTTTTGGCAATAGATTCAATGGATGTGTTAAACATTGATCCGGGTGTTCAATTGCATTTTCATAATAATAGTGGAATGTGGGTTTACCGAGGAGGCACATTAAATGTAAACGGAACAAAAGACGACCCAGTAGTATTTCAAGGTGACAGACTAGAACCGGGTTTTGAAGATAGGCCAGGACAATGGGATAGAATCTGGATAAATGATGGAAGTCAAAATAGTATTGAGTATGCCGTAATTAAAAATGCATATGTAGGTATACAAGCAGAAACACTGCCATTTGAAAACCCACCAAATCCTCTAACCGGTAGCCTAATTCTAAAAAATACAAGAATAGACAATTGCTCAGGTTTTGGTCTGTTAACTTCCCTTTATCAAATTCAGGCTGAAAACTTGATAATTACAGATTGTGGAGAGTATAATGTTGCAATTCAATCAGCAGGAAATTATAGCTTTAAGCATTGCAGCTTTGCTAATTACGAGTCTTCATTTAGTAGAGAAACACCTTTGTTTTTTGTCCAAAATTCGGTGGTTAATGCAATTGGCACCCAGCTAATTGGCGAACCTAATGTTAACGTATCAAATTCGATTATTTACGGAAGAAATGAATCTGAGTTTAATACAGAAATTATAAATGGTGGTCAACTCAATTTAGACTTTAGAAATTGTATCATTAAAACAGATCAAAATTTAAGTGATACAAGTTCTTATAAAGATATTATAAGAAATCCCTCTGATCTTATTTTTGAAAATACGTCTGAAGGTATTTATAGTCTATTCGAAAACTCTATTGCAAAAGACACAGCAAACATTGCAATTTCTAATACAGTTCCAAATGATATTTTAGGAAACTCAAGACTTAGTGATGGAAAACCCGACCTTGGAGCTATTGAGTTTATTCCTTAATTCAAGAATTTTAACGTATCAACTCCATCGGAATAATCCCAAAGTTCAGGCTGCTGTGCCTTTCCAAAAGGTATAAACCCTTCCTGATCAATTGAGGCCACTTTACATTGAATCTTATCTTGGTACAGGTTTAATTTTAAAGAAAGTTCCTCCAAATTATTGTAATACTCATAAAACAATACTCCTACCGGAGAATGCAAACCTTCATCTTCTTTTAATAGTAAAAAGCCATTTTCGATTAACTCTATTTTATTCAATAGGTATACCGCTTTGTTGTAGTCGTAATTGTTAGCATACTTATTTAAGTTAGCAACATCCCTATACTTGTAGAAGGCACCAAAAAGTTGATCTAAATTATAGTCTTTAGGAACAAAAACCTTGGTTACGTTTCTGCAACCTAAACCAAAGTGAGTAAATACATCGTCGGCTAATCCGGCTAATGAATCAGAATTATCATCTTTGGTTACAATCGCAACTGAAGTTCTATTTTTTCTGATAATTTTTTCGACATCTTTAAAGTAGTAATCAAAATAACGAGCACTATTATCAGAGCCAGTGGCAATTAGTAAATCAATGCCTTTTAAGGGAACATTTAATTCAATTTTATCATTCCAGCTTGGTTCAATTTGTTTTAAGGCATTTATAATTGTTCCCATCAAAAGTTGATCTTTTGATGATAGTTTTGCCTTTAGTTTATGTTCTGAGAGTAAAACACAAAGCGCATCATGTAATCCTACAAATGGAACATTCCCGGCCAAGATTAACCCAACAGTTTTTGAATCATCGCTGAATTGGTAATTTCTTAACCAATTTTCAATATTTTCTGCCTGCAAACTTCTAGCCCATGCTTCCATAGACTTAGTAACAGATTCCTCTGTGAACCACCCATTTTCATGCTGAGCCCTAGATATAGCAGATTTTAAATCTTCGGCGATTTGTTGTACTTCTTCGTTTAAAAATTGACTTGAATTACTAGAATCAACACAATAAGAAAAAACATTTCCTAATTCTTCTAAAATTTCAACTTTCCTTTTAAGTTCCATGTTTATTTAATGGGGTTAAAACATTAAATTTGTCGGCTTAACAGAACAAAGCTATAGTGGTTCTGTTAGGTTTCAAAATTACTAACTAAATAGAAACATAAAAATGGCAATTATTATCACTGATGAATGTATTAACTGCGGAGCTTGCGAACCAGAATGCCCTAACAATGCCATTTATGAAGGTGGCGAAGAATGGAGATATTCTGATGGTACAGATTTAAGTGGTGACTTTAAGTTAACTACCGGCACAGAAGTAAATGCCGATAATGAAAATGAGCCTGTAAGTTTAGATTATTACTACATAGTTCCTGATAAATGCACTGAATGTGTTGGATTTCACGATGAGCCTCAATGTGCTGCTGTTTGTCCTGTTGATTGTTGTATAGACGACCCAGATGTCAGAGAAACTGAAGACGAACTTTTAGCGAAGAAAGACTTAATGCACTAAGCATTATACTATTTTGGTGCAAATTTTGTTATTTAGCATCAAAGCTTATGACTCGTAAAACACTCACACTTTTAATTATATCATTTTTTTCGACGAATTGCGCCTTAGCGCAAAAACAAGTTGGTATTGCTGCAGTAAATATTGAAGCTGAAAAAAACATCAATATCCAAAGGATAGAAAACATTGCTTTCAATTTACTTAATGCAAGTAGCAATGATTCTGTATTTTATTATAACAACATATTAAAAAGTACACTTAAGAATGAGCTAAATAAAGAAGAAGCTTTAATCCATTCTTTTAAAGGAATTGAAAGTATTTCTGTAATTAGCCCGCAAGACTCAAGCTTCCTTCTGTTTAATTGGAATATTCCATTAAATGATGGTTCATTCAAATTTGAGTGTGGAATTTTAAATCGGGAATCAAAAAGTGAAGAGTATTTTTCCTTTCTGAAAGACACTACCTATCAAAATCGAATAATAGAAGAGCATAAAACCACATTAGCAAATTACTGGATACCATGCTTATTTTACAAAATAATTGAAACAGAAACACAATTTCAGAATTACTATACTTTACTATTTTGGGATGGTAATAATAGATTAACAAATAAAAAGGGAATTGATGTGTTGTGGTTCGACAAAAGTAATTCAGCAAGGTTTGGTGCACCAATTTTTAGTTTTAATTCTAAAAAAGCAAAGTCTAGAATTGTATTTGAATATGGTGGTCAGAACCGAATGAAACTTCAATATAACGAGCGATTAAATAGAATTGAATTTGATCACCTTTCTCCTCCTCCTGCTGATGAGCAAAATACAACTAGCCTTGAAGGTGTATATGAATATTATGGTCCAGATTTAAGTTTCGATGGATTTGTTTGGAACAAAAAAACATGGGTTTACTATGCAGACATAGACTTAGAAAAAGGTATTAAAAAGAAAGCCAAAGACTTTGTTTTAGATGAAGATGTAAAGCAAGAAGAAATTCCGATGTATAAGCCTAATTAAAGCAGTTCCTCTATTATTCGGTCAATCGTATAGCCTTCTGCCTCAGCTTTATAATTTCTAACAATTCTGTGAGATAAAATAGGATGTGCAACAGCTTTTACATCCTCTATGTCCGGCGAATACTTTCCTCTAAAAGCAGCATGACATTTAGCCCCTATTACTAAAAATTGAGAAGCTCTTGGTCCAGCTCCCCAGCTTAAATAATCATTTACTAATTGTGGAGCGTTCTCCGTATTAGGTCGTGTGCTTGAAGCTAATTTTACAGCGTATTCTAAAACATTATCTGCTACCGGAATCTTCCTAATTAGGTTCTGAAAATAAACAATCTCATCTCCGGTCATAACCTGATTAAGGTTTACGGTTTTATCAGTAGTTGTATTCTTTACAATATTTAGCTCTTCCTGCAGCGATGGGTAATCTAACCAAATATGGAACATAAAACGATCCAACTGAGCTTCGGGTAAAGGATAGGTACCTTCTTGTTCAATAGGGTTTTGAGTTGCCAATACAAAAAAAGGTTTTGGTAATTCGTAAGTCTTTCCACCTGTTGTAATCTTCTTTTCTTGCATTGATTCAAGCAATGCAGACTGTGTTTTTGGTGGAGTTCTATTAATCTCATCGGCTAAAATTAGATTAGAGAACAAAGGACCTTGAATAAATTTGAAATTGCGATTTTCATCTAAAATTTCTGAACCAATAATATCAGAAGGCATTAAATCAGGAGTAAACTGAATTCTATTAAAGCTTAAACCTAAAACCTCAGAGATGGTATTTACTAAAAGTGTTTTTGCTAGACCAGGAACACCAACTAATAAACAATGGCCATTACTAAATATGGAAATTAAGAGATCATCAATTACGTCTTTTTGTCCAACGATAACTTTTCCTATCTCGCTATTTAGTTCCGATACCTTTTTTACTAAAGCATCTACCGCCTCCACATATGATTTATATTCTGCCATATCTTTTATTGTATTGCTGTTTTCCAATCTTGTTGAAACTTACAGCCTTTAGTATATTCTGGAGCAATTTTAATATATGTATTATTGATTGCGCCTTGAATCCATTTTTGTAATTCCTCTTGCTCTTTGTTTGCCAAAGCAGCACTTTTTATTTTTTGATAATCGTCTTTAAGGTTTGCTTTGTGAGGCTCTGTTCTTTTCCTCAACATAATTAGCTGATAACCTGGCTTGCTTCTAGGATCTTGAATTTGAACAGGAAGCGAAACTTCGCCTTGCTCCATTTTATCTATAACAAAGAATAAAGAAGGATCTAAGTCATCCATGCTGTACATAGAGGAAGAAGTATATGGATTAACCAATAAACCGCCACTCTTATTTGTTTCTTCATCATCGGAAAATCTCTTTGCAGCATTCGCAAACGAAATCGAGTCAACAGCAATTAAGTTAGCAATAGAATCCAATTTTCTTTTTGCTTGCTCCATGGACTTAGGATCTAATTTTGGCTTAAGCAAAATATGCCTAACGTTTACCTTGGTTCCTCTTCGTTCTATCAATTGTATAATATGGTAACCATACCTTGTTTTAACAATAGGTGAAACTTGACCTTCTTTTAATGAGAATGCAGCTGCAGAAAACTCAGGCTCTACCTCGGCTCTTCCAACAAATCCTATTTCTCCGCCTCGCTTTGCCGATTCAGTATCTTCTGAGTATAAAACTGCAATTGTAGAAAATTTTTCACCTTCTTGAATCCTCTTTTTGTATTCTCTTAATTTATCTTTTACCGCCTTTATTGTCGCCTGGCTAGTTGGTGCATAAGCAACAATCTTTGCAATTTCAACTTCTGCATTTATAAGTGGTAAACTATCTTTCGGAATATTATTGTAATACTGGTCTACCTCATCTGGAGTAACTTTAACACCCGCGGTAATGTTTCCCTGCATTCCTTGAATCAACAATTGCTCACGAAGAGATTTCCTCATTTCGTCTTTAATTTTTGGTATGGTTTTCTTGTAATACCTTTCCATTGCCTCTTCTGAACCGAACTGCCCTATGTAGTATCTAATTCTTCTATCTAATTCTCCCTCTACTTGACTGTCAGAAATTTCAATACTGTCGACTTTAGCCTGATTTAACAGTAATTTAGAAAACATTAAATCTTCGAAAACTTCACATCGCGTATTATCGTTTATATCTGCTCCCTGAGTAACTAGCGCGGTATATTTTATTTCTACTTCAGATTTTGTTGCAATTTCGTCTCCAACAATTGCGATAACGCCATCTAAAACTTTTGGTTGTGCGAATGAACCCAAACTAAACAAGCAGGTAATAAGTAGTAAACTATTTATTCGTATAAATCTCATATTCCTTTTTTAGTGTGGCCTCTTCAAAAATCTCTTCTTTCACTTGTGAAATTAACTCTAATCGCCTTCTATTTCTAATGATTTCGTCTATTTGATTCTTAACAAAAGTTAAGGGAGCAACCTCTCCTCTAGTTTTAACATCAATAACCTCTATAAGTAGAGTTTCAGTTGTATCCTGAAACAAGCTAATATTACCTATTGGGTAACTAAACTCAGCCTGGTCAAAGTTTTTAGGCAAAATTGTTTTTAAAGTTCGTATTGGAATCCACTTACTTGTATCCGTATCACAATACAATGCAAACTGAGCACAATACTCGGTTAATTTGTCTTCAAAAAACTCCGGTTTCTTCTTTAACCAAAAATCCAATGAATCTTGCTTAGGAGCGGAGTTAATAAACTTTATAACGCGACCCTTAATTAAGGCTTGCTTTAGTTCAAAGTTTTGTTGGTTATTTTTATAATAATTCTTCCGTTGAGATTCATTTACAATCGTATCAAGTTTTTGCTTAATTAACTCATTTTGATAAGCATAAATTATTAATGAGTTTCGATAATCCTCAAGTTGCTTTTCAAAATCAACATCGCTTTCAGTTAAGTTTAATAAAGCTGTTTTGAGAAGTAATTGTTCTCTAACCCAGTTCTCAATATACGATTGTGCAATTAAGGCACTATCCTCTCCGATTTTATCTATCGTAATTTGGTCAATCTCAGATTGAGCTAAGTACTCATCTCCTACCCTAGCCGCGTAAACACTTTTATCTGTACCGTTAAATAGCTCACAAGATGCCAGTAATAAAATTGAAACAACAAGAAATGAAAGATATCTTAATCTCAAAATTATTCTTCTAATTGCTCTTTAAGTTCTTCTACCACAAACTTATTTACCTTGAAAGAGTACTTTTCTCTTAATTCAGTTATCCACTGCTTTTCTAAATGTTCTTGATAGTCTGATGTGATGATCCCCCTAGAATCCTCTAAGGTTTTATAACTTGGTTCTATAACCTCCTTTATCTGAACAAATGAAATCCTTCCGTTTGACTCTATATTTTTAGACATACCATCTTTCCAATTAATTTTGCCCAAGATTTCATTCTCGCCAACTTCATATTTCTTTTGTTCCTTTTTAAGGTTTAATTGTGATGGTCTATTGATGTCATCCATTACTTTAGACAATTCTTCGCCCTTAATTAACCTCTCTTTAACCTCTTTGGCAATTTTAGCATTTGCGGCTGAAAAAATTACAGCATCTGCTCGCTTTTTCCATTTGTAGTTTTCTTTGTTCTTGTTATAAAAAGCTTCTAAACCTGCAGTGTCTTTAACTGCTTTACTCCAAACTAATTCATCTGTCAAATTAAAAAGTAAAATACCATCGTGGTATTCCTGAATTAAGGCTTTAAACTCAGGATACTCTTCTTCAAGCTGAGAATCTTTATAGGCTAAAATTTGAGCCTTCTTAAATTCTTTGTATGATTTATTAACCAATACATTAGGATCAAGGTTATTATTTCTAGCCATATTTTCAACTAAGAAGTTCGAAAATTCAGTTTGATTCACTTTTAAATCTCCAATTTCGAACATTGTCTTGTTTAATTTGCTCAAGACTTTGCTATCCCAATCTTCATTATAAATCTCCTTGTCAACTAGTTTATAAAAGTCATTTAGCTCTTTTAAGTTTTCAGAAAAACCATATTCTTTTTGAATCTTTTTAATGGCAGCACCTTCTGTTAAGTTCGCTCTCGAGTCTTTTCTTACTTTTCTTTCAAGGTCAGCTTCAAGTTCCGAATATGGAGGAAGCGTTTCTTTATTAATTCTTTTGATGATATGCCATCCGTACTTGGTTTTAACAGGTTCAGAAATATCACCATCATTCTCAAGTGCAAAAGCAGCAACTTCAAATTCCTTTATCATTTTACCAACTGTAAATGAAGGTAACAAACCACCATTTTTGGCAGAACGCTGATCATCTGAAAATTGAGAAGCCATTTCTTCAAAAGACGTTCCTTCTTTAATCCTTGCGTAAATTTCTTTTACTTTTTCTTCAGCATTTTCTCCATTACTTAATTGTGGATCTGTTGAAATTAGAATATGAGCCGCATTCATTGTACCGTTCGATGGTCTTTTGTCAACCACTTTTACTAAATGATAACCAAACCGAGTTTTTATCGGCATAGAAATTTTACCTACTTCGGTGGTATAAGCTGCAGTTTCAAATGGGTAAACCATATAAAACCCGGTAAAATATCCTAGGTCTCCCTTGTTTTGTTTTGCTGAAGGATCTTCAGAGTACTGTTGAGCAATCGCTCCAAAGTCATCTCCTCCAAGAATCATTTTTCTAAACTTCAATGCCTTCTTATAGGCAGCTAAAGTATCTTCAGGACTATCTGTTGGGTTTGATTTTATTAAAATATGATTTGCTCTTATTTCATGCTTTAATCTTTCGTAGGCTTCCTTTTTCAATTGCTCAAGCATACTTTCTTCTGAAAGGTAAGGCTGTGCTAATTGAGCTCTATAACCCTTTAATTCTTGAATGAATGCTTCATCCTCATCCATTCCTCTAGATACTGCTTCTTTTACTTTAAGTTTAAAGTTGATGTATAGTTCCAAATATTCCTCAACGGTGCTTTTACTTACAATCTCTCCGGAGTTATTCTTTAAATAAACTCTTTTGAATTCGTCCATAGAAACCTTTTCGCTTTCTATTTCTAGGATGGTTTTGTCGGACTGTGCAAATAGTATTGCACTAATTAATAAGAATGGTATTACTAAGTACTTTTTCATCTTCTGGTAAATTTTATCTACTATAATTTGGTGCTTCTCTTGTAATGGTTACATCATGCGGGTGACTTTCTCTAATGCCAGCATGTGTTACTTTAATAAAAGTTGCTTTGGTTTTTAAATCCTCAATTGTTGGGCAACCGCAATATCCCATTCCTGCTCTAATACCGCCAATCATTTGATAAATAACTTCTGACAAAGAACCCTTAAATGGAACTCTTCCGCTGATACCTTCAGGAACCAACTTTTTTATATCATCTTCCATGTCTTGGAAATATCTATCCTTCGAACCTTTTTGCATTGCTTCTAAAGAACCCATTCCACGATAAGCTTTAAACTTCCGTCCTTCATAAATGATTGTTTCACCTGGCGATTCAGCAACCCCTGCAAACAAAGAGCCCGCCATAATCGTATCTGCTCCTGCTGCTAATGCTTTAACAATATCTCCCGTAAATCGAAGACCACCATCAGCAATTAACGGTACTCCTGTTCCTCTTAATTCTTCAGCAACCATCATTACCGCTGAAAACTGAGGAACTCCTACTCCTGCAATAACACGAGTAGTACAAATAGAACCAGGACCAATTCCAACTTTTATTGCATCTGCCCCCGCATCTACTAAAGCTCTTGCTGCTTCTGCCGTAGCAATATTTCCTACAACAACTTGCAAATCTTTAAATTCTGATTTTACCGTTTTTAAGGTTTCTAATACTCCTTTAGAGTGGCCGTGAGCTGTATCTATAATTACAGCATCAACTCCAACTTTTACTAAAGCAGAAATCCTATCCATTACATCACCAGTAACTCCTACTGCCGCAGCAACTCTTAAACGACCGTATTCATCTTTACATGCATTAGGCCGTTCTTTTACTTTAATAATATCTCTGTAGGTAATTAAGCCAATCAGATTATTTTCGTCATCTACAACCGGTAACTTTTCAATTTTATGAGCTTGCAAAATTTCTTCTGCTTCTTTTAAGTCTGTTCCTCTTTTAGTGGTTACCAAGTTTTGGTTCGACATGATGTTGGAAACACCCTCGTCCATATTTTTCTGAAAACGTAAATCCCTGTTGGTTACTATGCCAACTAGTTTTTTATTATCATCGACAACCGGAATACCTCCAATTTTATTTTCCTTCATTAATGCTAAAGCATCTGCAACTTTTGCCGTTTGAGGAAGTGTAATTGGATCTAAGATCATTCCACTTTCAGAACGCTTAACTTTTCTAACCTCTCCAGCTTGTTGCTCGATAGACATATTTTTATGAAGAACACCAATACCACCTTCTCCTGCAATGGCAATTGCTAAAGCAGACTCTGTAACAGTATCCATAGCAGCCGAAACAATTGGCGTGTTTAACAGAATACCTTTCGTGAAATTCGTTTTTATGCTTACCTCTCTTGGCATTACTTCTGAATAAGAAGGAACCAATAAAACGTCGTCGTAAGTAAGCCCTTCAGGCAAGAAACGGTTGTTAGAATTTGTACTACTCATATCGCAATTTTAAGGAAGCGCAAAAATAATAATTCTGAACCGTAGAACGTGTTAATTTATACTAAAAAGGGGCGCCATTGGCGCCCCTTTAATTATGCTATAATTTAATGTTTATTGAATAATAGAAACAGAACCTTTTCTTTTTCTTTCATTCCCTTCTGCATCGATAAATCTAATGGTGTAAACATACGATCCTATCTGTGGATCTTTACCGTTTACTTTACCATCCCATCCTTCGGTTGGGTCATTAGTTTGATAAACTAATTCACCCCATCTGTTGTAAATAATCATTTCGTAAAACGACCAATTTACAAACTGACCTTGAGGGCCAAACACTCTATTAACACCACGTGGTGAAAATGCATTTGGAATGTAGAATAAAGGCTCTTGTATAACACATGCTTCATTAGATCTTGAAATAGCAGGATCTAGTTCGTCGTTAATATTGAAGTCTGTGGTAACAGGACCTTGAACTGCTTCTACCATGTAGCAGAAGTCTCCTACAGCTGTAATTTCACTGTAAACATGATCTACAAATACAACTTCACTTCCATTTTCAGATGGTGGAACAACTTCATATAATTCTAGACCACCATTATTCATAGCCCTATATACGTTATAATACGCCACTGTGCTATCCCACTCTTCATATTCATTCCATTTTAAGGTATTGGTTAAAGCCTCATTATCTACCTCAACTTTTAAATGAATGGTTCTTCCAAAGTTAGATGTATCAACTGCGCCTCCACATTTGTTTTCTGCAACTACCTTATAAAAATAACTTAACTCATTGGTATTCGCAGTGTAATCATTATACCTAAAAGTAGGTCCTAAAACATCAGTTATAGGAACACTGCCAATTGGAGATAATTCTGCTCTATATTGTCCTCTATAAATTACATATTGACCTATCGTAGATGAAACAGAAGCATCAGGGTAAACCTGTAATTCTACTTCATTATCGTCTAAGACATTTGCATAATGCGTATAAGTGTAATTAGGAGTTCCTTCGAATACAACTTCAATATTTACTCGGTTAGATCGAGTTCTTTCAAAGTTACTTGCACCTGACCCTGTTTGTCTCGCTAAAATATAAAAATGATAATCTCTGCCTGAAGGAAAATCTTTTTCAATCTTAAAAACAAAAGTAGTATCGGTTGTTGTGTTTTTACTATTTGATATTGAGTTACCTGGACCAAATGGATCTAACAAGTCATCACTATATACAATTCTGTATTCTACACCTTCTCCATTATTAAAGGTAGTATAAGGATTCCACGATAATTCTACTAAAGAATCACATGGGTTCCAGTATGCCTTTAAAAAGATGGTAGAGTAACTATTAAACTCAGGTAGTCCGCCATTTCCACAACCATCAACTGCTTGAACCCATACTGTGGAAATAGAATCATTGGGATTAAAATCAGTGATTGGAAAGCTATATGATCTTTCATTAAAACTATTTCCAAACGGCACTCCTGCAATAAACGTGTATCCTGTAGATGATGGTATAATGAAATTTAAACTATCAACATCAGGAGCTGATTTATCTGACCATCTTACAAAAACAGTACTATCTCCAGTCCTACTAACTGTAACATAATCTAACAATTGCCCGTCAGGAGTTACATTATCCTCGAAAAACTCGTCAGCAATATTTGATTGACTAATACACTCGTCTACATCATCCCTTCTGTTAACATAGTAATAAACCGAATTCTTACAAGCTTCTGTATTAGAAGAATCAATGTAGGTAGTATTTGGAGTTGAAAACCTGAAAGGTTTGTTGTAGCCTGTTGAAGAATTAGTATCACTAGAAACTTCAAAATTTTGAAGGCCAGAAATACCAGTACCATTCCATATCATATCCCCATAATTGTTTGTATTAGAAACACTTAAAAAGATAGACTGTGCTGTACTAGATGTATCTGCATTTCCTCCGCATGCAAAAAATTCTAATCCAATTTGGAACTCATATTGTCTTGTTTGCGCATTTAGGCCAGTAAATGTCCACGCAGTGTCAGACTTAGTTAAAGTATTTGGCACTGTTCCATTATTTGAAGGCAACCAATTGTTAGAACCAGCCTCTCTATACCTTAACTTCATACCTTCAAAAATATTTGTAGTATCATAACCTACTCCATCAAGTGCCAACCATTCTACTCTAATTTTATCATTATCTAAGACAGATACACATCTAATACTAGGAGGAGCTAATCGCTCTTTAGATGGTGATTTCGGGAAATTATAAGTAAATACTTCTGAAGTAAAAACATCACCACCGTTATTCTCTGCCACAACATAAAAGTCATATGAAGTCAGAGACTTATACCCACTAATATCAACAGTCCTGTTTGTAACTGCATTTTGATATTGAATATAATTACCACCTTGTTCTCTCCAATATACCTTGTATGTAATTCCACCAGTAACCATACCTATTGGCTCATTCCAAGTAAGCCTTAAAACAGAATCACAAATTCCACCATCTCTAACTACAACTCCAACAGGTTTCATTACATCAACAGGAACTAAGGTATCTTTAACGTTTGGTAAACAAAGGTGAGTTGCAACAACCGTGTATTGCTTCAAAGGATTTCCTTGAACTGCATTTGCTCCTGTATGAGTAAAAGTAGTATTAGGAGCTGTTATGGTTCCGAGAGCTGTTGTATTGCCAATCTCAAAAATATCGTATGTACCTGCAATAGGTGTAGCGGCCAAATCTACTTTAAAAAACACATCTCCGTTTGCCAAAACCTCCAGGCTATCCAATTCAGGAGGGCTAATAACGGCGGGCGCTTTTAGCAAAACAGAATCTACCATAGAGAAAGTACTAAATATTAAAGTATCGTATTTAGGGTTTGGTATATCAATTCTTGAACCTTGTTCATAAGTAATTACCGTATCTCTAGCTTCTATTCTATAACCGACATAATCATTACAAACAGGGGAGCCTTTAGAAAAAGTTTCACCATACGTGTTTCCTACAATTGTCCAAGCACTTGGGTCAGTTAAATTAGCATTATCAGCTGCATCTAAATTCTCATGGATATAAAATCTTGTTCTAGATTCATAAACAAAGTCTGGATTGGTAGCTGCATTAATTGGTTTTGGTCTATTCCATGTAAGTGTAACATCTGTATTTGCATTAGCAGGAACTGCATCAACTTCTATGACTTGAACTGGTTCAGACCAGCCAGAAGGAATATCGCCTGTACAACCTGAATAGGCTTGCATTCTCATGTAATAATCTCTAGGCGTTGGAAATGGTGCTAAAATACTCGTAGGAAAACCTATGTAAGGAAATGTTCTATCCTGTTTGTAGACTTTAACACCTGATTGAACATTTAAAAATGATGGGTTTGTTGGATTTAAATTTTGACCAACAGTTGCTCCTTGAATATCGTATTCTTCAAAGGTATTTGCCGAATCAATTGGTGGTACCCAATTAATTGTCGTTTGTCCATTTAATTCTATTGAAGCGCCTTTAACAATTGGATTAATTAATGGAATTGGCCCTTTAACTTTAACAGAAATTGTTGGATAGTTAATCGAACGTAAAGGACAATTATCATCGTATGTTTTCATAACGAAGTTAAAAATACCATCAGTTGCTCCCGCAACACCTGTGGCGTTTCCACACTGTCCACCAGCGTTAATTGAAATATGATTACAATCTGTTTGCCAGTTAAACTCTGTTGCTACACCAGAAAGTTGAGTTAACTGATAAGGGTTGCCGGGAGTTTGCACAGGCGGTGGTGTTAATGTTGCACAAGGAGCAACTATCGGAGTTTCACAAAACTGATCATTAGCGAAATTTTTAGAGAACAAGAAACCTGTGGGCTCTAAGGTATTGGATTGGAAAGGTGGAGAAAAGGTAGGATTTAAGTCATTATCTACACTTTGGAAACCAATTTTTATCTTTTCACCTGCAAAAACTTCTAAACTGTAATTTGTAATTGATTGCCCATCAATTAAAATTTGAGGGGGATTGTTAATTTTTCCGCTAGGAAGTGGGGCGCAATCAAATAAAACAAATGGAATATCTCTCCAGATAGAAGCAATTACCTGACCACATCTCCAAGCATTTACACGAATAACGGTATTATAACTCGAAGCCCCTGAGCCATTATAAACACCTTGCTTCATTTCCCCTGTTAATGGATTTAATGTAACAGGAATATTTTGGGAATTAAAATTTTGATCTGGTAATGGGCTAATAGCGCTGTAACCTCCTAAAAAAGGAACAATTGCAAAGTTATTATCAATAGGATCATCAAAACTATAAACTAAAGAATCTAAATCGGCATCTCTTGCATTGTGGTTATAAGTAAACTCATAACCTCTACAAATTTGGTTAGCCGGTCTCTCAGCAAATTCTGGAGAAGAATCTTGACAAACATTAACAGGCAAAAAAGCTGGTGTTGTACCGTTTGGATTAGGAATTCTATACATAGTTGCTCTTAACCCCATTGATCTACTAGAAGGATTTACCAAGTTAACCACAGGTGGTCGACAACATAAGCCCCACTTAAAAGTCCAACCACTTGCTGGTGGTGTTCCTGTTAAAGTAATTGGGTCCGATTGAAATGGGAACCATTGAACGGCACCATTATCTCCATTAGCACAAGAATAGGATAAACCATTCGGGTTTTGACACTTCGGGGTAATATCTCCGTTATTCGCATTGGTCCAACGGTTAGAATCAGGCTTAACTACAATCTGAGTTCTTCCCGGAGAGGGTGACCCAGAAATATCTAAGTTCTGATTAACAAAATTAAATCCAGCAGCAGAAGAGCTACAATCTTTATAGATATCTAAAAAGAAAATAAATTTACCATTTGGTAAACAAACCCATCTTACTTCACCACCTAACATGTGCGTTGCTTGGGCAAAGTTTGATATTAGAAATACAGCTATAAATGCTAAAAGTATCTTTTTCATATTCATTTTGTTAATTGAATTCGTTTTATTGACGGTAAATTTAATTGAGGTTGCCTTAAAAATCTAATTTAATTTTCCTGCAACAACTTTTACCATATTATCAAAATTAAAATATTTTTTTGCCGTTTCTCTTATGCTTTCAGAGTTAGCAGTTTTTATTTCAGAAAAAAGGAACTCATAATAGTTATAATCCATTCCCAACTCATTTATTGCTTTAAATCTATCGATTGCCTCAAATGCGCCATCAAAATTTCGCATAAAGCTTCCAAATAGGTAGTTTTTAACCAAATCTAGTTCCTTTTCAGAAACCAATTGCTT